>ERZ773181.43-NODE-43-length-144752-cov-15.024147_pt1 | contig 144752 bp, 125 predicted proteins | sample MGYA00581001_ERZ773181 | MGnify/ENA primary metagenome ERZ773181 (study PRJEB29015, sample SAMEA2737780) | human gut metagenome | biome: human gut; feature: human-associated habitat; material: faeces | place: China | collected 2012 ...
TTCTTTCGTTGTTTAATTTTCAAGGTACTCGTCACTTGTCTTTTCCGACGTTCCCACGCTGCCGCGCCGACCCGTCTCTCAAGTGCTCGACTATAATAACACAACCGGCCGCACTTGTCAACAGTAAAAATCAATTTTTTTCAGATTTTCTTCATTTTATTTGACTGTGCGGAGGGTCAAAAAAGCCTGCGCGGAATTAAGACCCGCACAGGCCTTGATATATAACGAACTCAGACGGCTGCCGGCTCCGCCGCGCTTATTGCGCTGTCAAAAAATCCGACAATATCGCGGAAATATTCGTCGCGGCACTTCTCGTTGTGCAGCTCGTGACGGGCGTCTTTATATATATGTATCTCTGCGTTGAGTCCCGCCTTGCGATAGCGCCGAAAAAGTTTCTTCGCCTTTGACGACTTCGTGCCTCCTATCGGATCCATATCGCCGCTGAAAATGCCGATGCGGACATTGGGGCTGATCTTTGCGATATTTTCTTTTTTATATATCCTGCCGAACGCCTTTATCATATTCCAATCGAAGTTGACGCTGATATCTATTCCCGCCATGGGGTCGTCAATGAACACCTGTCGGCGCTCCACGTCGCTCGTCACCCACTGGCTCGGACCTTTTTCGCCCTTATAGCGCGCGTCAAAAATCATATCGCTCACGGGATTAACGAACTTCGGGCGCCAATCCTTGGCGAACAGCTCAAGCGGCCAGAGCAGAGCGAGTGCAGCCTGCGCGCCGTTCATATCGGCGGTTCCGCAGAGCGCGACGGCCTTGACGTCCGTCCCCTGCTGGAGGAAATCCTGCGCCAAAAAACTGCCGTAGCTGTGACCCATGAGCACCTGCGGAAGATGATAGCGCTCCTTGAGCCAATTGTAGAAGAACACAAGATCCTTGACGGTCTTTCTCTCGATATCGCCCGGATGTCTGCCGCGGTTCTCGTCGGTCTCAGTGTTTCCGTGGGCGCGGTGATCGTCGGCAAAGACTATATAGCCGTGCTCATTGAACATCTGCGCCACTTCGTGATATCTGCCGGCATATTCGCACATTCCGTGCGAAATCTGCACGACACCCTTGGGGCTTTCCACATCGTCCCAGAGGTAGCAGTGTATCGGGGTTGAATCGAAACTCTTGATATCAAGCTGCTGCATAATATTTCTCCTTTACGACTTTATTTATTTTATTATTAATGTATCATCTTATGCTCATCCAGACCTGCATATCGCTCTCGCCGCGGTTTGCAAAGGCGAAATACGGAATGAGTCTGATGCGTGTCGGCTCATGCTTCATCTCATCGGCGGGCGCATAGAGCGCACCCGAGCCCGAGATTCTCGTCCCGTCAACATCGAGAGCCGGTATACCGAAGCCCAAATCGACGGGCTCCGCGTTGAGCTCGGATGAGAGGGAGAGCGAGAATATGTCGCCGTTGTCCACACCCTCGGCGCAGTAGACGACCGGACCGCGCATAACGGCGACCTTGCCGGAATCCTCATGCACGGAGGGGTCGGCGGAGACGATAACCGGGGACATATCGAAATAAAGCTCTATTTTTGCGCCGTCACGGCAGTCAAAAAGCATATAGCCGCCGCTCGTACCGAGATTTTCGGCGAGCTTCGCTTCGACAGAAAAATCGCGGCACCACGAGGGTATTCTGACAGCGAGCTTCACGGGTGCGCCGCCGACGCAAACGGTCACTCCGCCGTCGGACGGATAGTCCGTTATTTGAGAGATATGCACAGTCCCGCCGTTCATATCAATATCGGTATCGCTCTGCATAAACTGATGGACATAGACCGTGTCGCCGTCATACGAATATATATACTTTCCGATACTCTCGACAAAGCGGGCGACATTCGGCGGGCAGCAGGAGCAGTCGAACACCTCGACGCGCTGCGTTATAGGCAGGCGGACTTCCTCGCCGCGCCAATATTTTATATTCCGCTTTGAAAGGTCTATCGAGAGCGGATTTTCATAGAAGAAGCTCTTTCCGTCGAGCGATACGCCGGAGAGAAAGCCGTTATATATGACCCGCTCCACCGTATCGGCATAGCGGGAATCGACTGCGGTCAGCGACATACGTTGTGCAAACATCGCCAAGGAAACGGCGGCGCAGGTCTCTGCATAGGCGGTCTCGTTCGGCAAATCGCCGTCAACCGTGAACGCCTCACCGACGCGGGTCGAGCCGATGCCGCCCGTGATATACATACGGTGCTCCGTTATATTCTTAAATATACTGTTCGCAGCGGCAAGCAGCTCTCTGTCGCCGCACTCATAGGCGATATCCGCCATGGCGCTGTAGATATAACAGGCTCTGACGCTGTGTCCGGTGGCCTGCGTCTGCTCGCGCAGGGGTATCATATCCTGAAGATAGTCCTCGGAGGCAAAGCCGCTCGCCTGTCCCCTGTCCTTTTCGTTGTTGCCGCGCTTATCCACAAAGAAGCGGCTGAGGTCGAGCCAACGCTTTTCGCCCGTGCAGCGGTACAGACGCACAAGAGCGAGCTCTATCTCGGGATGACCCGGGGTAGTAAATACCGCGGAATCCTCCCTGCAAAAAACTGTTTCGATAAGCTCGGCATAGCGGCGCATAAGGTCGAGGAATCTGCGCTTGCCCGTCGCCTCATAGTAGGCTGCTGCCGCTTCGATGAGATGCCCCGCGCAGTAGAGCTCGTGATGGTCGCGGTCGGTAAAGCGCTTGCCGGGCTCGACCACAGTGTACCAGACGTTAAAATATCCGTCGGGAGTCATGTTCCTCTCAATGCGGTCAATCAGCTCCTCGACATAGCTTTCGAGCTCGGGGTCACTATGCTTTGAGAGCACATATGCCGCAGCCTCCATCCACTTCGCGGCATCGGAGTCATAGAAAAAATGCGGGCGATCGGGCTCGCCCTGCTTCCAGTTGCAGCCGAGAGCCGAAAATCTCCCCGTGTCCTCAAACCTGCGGCGCACGCTGTCGAGCGTCACAGACTCGTTTAAAGCAATGCGGTCTTTCCAGAAGCCGCCCGTTATGTTTACTTTATCAAAAGGTACCGAATACTGTTTGCTCATCGTGCAGCCCCTTCACAAAAATTATCTTCTGTCAGCAGAACTATAATACCACAAAATGGTCAAAATTGGTAGGACATTTAAAAAAAATTATGAACAAATTCGCCTGTGGATTGAAGATTGAGGGAAAATATGCTAATATATCTATGCTTATAATTTGCATCATTGTGCTTTTTTGAGGAGGACTATTGGAATGGAGTATAAGCTGAATACAACAAATTACCGCGACTTCAAGGTAATTGAGGACAACAAGTGCGCGGCACGAGCATATTTTATACCGTATTCAAAAAAGGAAAAGCTGAGCGCCGTCGATATTAAACACGAGCGCACCGATTCCGATCTTGTCGAGGTGCTCTCCGGCGAGTGGGATTTCAAATATTACAGCGATATCTCGCTCATTCCCGAGGTTTTGAACGCGCAGAGCGTTGAGTTTGACAAAATACAGGTTCCCTCGACCTGGCAGCGCACCGGCTACGAGCCGCCGGTATATCTCAACTGCCCCTATGAATTCGACCTGCCCAATCCGAACCTGCCCGAGCATATGTCCGCCGGAATCTACCGCAAGAGCTTTGAGGTCACAAATTCCGACGACATTCATATTTTGAGCTTCCTCGGCGTTGTCCCGTGCATTGACCTCTATGTCAACGGAATGTACGTCGGCTACAGCGAGGGCGCGCACAATACGGCGGAGTTCGACATCTCGGAATTCATATACGAGGGCACAAACGAGCTGCTTGCGGTCGTTCACAAATGGTGCACCGGCACATATCTTGAGTGCCAGGATATGTTCCGCGAAAACGGAATTTTCCGCGACGTGCTTCTCTACAGACTTCCTGCGGTATATGTCAACGACTACTTCATTCGCCCGCGCAAGGCGGACGGAAAATGGACTGTGGACGTCGAAGTTACGCTCGAGGGCAAGCTCAACGGCTGCGAGGTCGGCTTCTCGCTCGAGAAGGACGGCAAGGTTATTGCGGGTGAGTCTGTAAAGGCAGAACGCCTTACATATATGACCTTCACCGATCTCGATATCACAGAGTGGAACGCGGAGGTTCCGACAGTCTACAACGCTTATATATCACTGTATAGAAACGGTGAGGAGCTCATGACGCTGCGAAACCTCACGGGCTTCAAAACAGTGGCTATAAAGGGAAACACCTTTACATTCAACGGACAGGTTATCAAGTTCAAGGGCGTCAACCATCACGACACAAACGGCAAAACCGGCTATGTTATGACCTTCGACGACTACGAAAAGGATGTCCTTCTCATAAAAGAGTTCAACGGCAATGCCGTGCGCACCTCGCACTATCCCCCCGACCCGCACTTAATAGCGCTCGCCGACATATACGGTCTCTACATAGTCGACGAGGCGGATATCGAGACTCACGGCGCGTGCTTCGCTCCGCACAACGACATGAACAAAATCAGCAACGACCTCAAATGGGCTCCGCGCTACCTTGACAGGGTCAAGAGAATGTATATGCGTGACAGGAGTCATCCGTGCATCACCATGTGGTCGCTGGGCAACGAGGCGGGCGGCTACGCCTGCCAGGACGTCTGCTATGACTATATGCATGAAATGTGCCCCGAAATACCCACCCACTACGAGGGAGTCATACATACAAAGCGCAAGGCTTACGATGTGGTTTCCGATATGTATCCGCCGCACGAGCAGGTTGAAAATGTCGGCAAGGGCACGCATAAGGGCGAATGGTACAAGACAAAGCCCTATTTCCTCTGCGAATATGTTCACGCGATGGGCGTAGGCCCGGGCGCGATGGAGGAATATTGGGACAGCTTCTATAAATACGACAACCTCATGGGCGGCTGCATATGGGAATGGGCGGATCACGCGGTATATCACGCCGACGGCCCCTATAGATACACCTACGGCGGCGACCACGGCGAGAAAAAACACGACGGAAACTTCTGCGTCGACGGTCTTGTTCATCCCGACCGCACGCCCTCAAGCGGCGCTCTTGAGATGCAGGCGGTCTACCGTCCCCTCAGAGCGAAGCTCAACCGCGACGGAAGCTTTGTTTTCACGAACACCAACCGTTTCCGCAGCTCGGGCTATATCACAGTTGTTCGTTCTATGACGGTTGACGGCATTGAAAGCGACAAGAAAGAGCGCTTCTCGCTTGATATTGAGCCCTGCGAGAGCAAAAAAGTCACTTTCAAGGACACTATACCCGACGGATGCGACTGCCGCATGAACTTTGAATATCTCGACGGCGATAAATTCATCGCACGCGAGCAGGTCGTAATAAAGAAAACAAACAAGAAGGTTCCTCTGCCCGTAGGCAGCGTATTTAAATGCAGAGAGGGCAGAGATACCGTGAAGGTCTATTTCTACGGCGGGTCTGTGAAGTTCGACCTGAAAACCGGCGAAATAGCGTCATACAAGCTCGGCGAAAAAGAGCTCATAAACCAATCCCCTGTCGCGCATAAGGGCTTCATCCCGAACATTTTCCGTGCGATGCTCGACAACGACAGGGCTATCATCGAGCAGTGGAAGAAGGCCGGATATGACGACATAACGGTTATTCCGCGTTCGACCGACTTCTCCTGTTCAAAGCGCACCGCGAAGTTCACGGTCGATTTCAATCTCCGCTCCAAAAAGGGCGTTGTTGCAAAGGTCGGCATTGAGTACACTGTTGACACCGCAGGCTGCATAAAGGTTGAGACGGTATTCAACGCGAAGGCTCAAAAGAAAGCCGCCGCCGCTCTGCCGCGCTTCGGGCTCGTGCTCGAGATGCCGGAGAGCTTTGAGAACATAGAATATCTCGGCTACGGCCCCTACGAGAACATGAGCGATTTCCGAGAGCATACGACATTCGGCGTATACAACACCACGGTCGACGGCATGGACGAGTTCTACATCAAGCCGCAGGATTACGGCGTGCGCACGGGCGTTCGCAGGCTCAGCATCACGGACGCGGACGGTGTCGGAATGATGATTTGCAACCCCGACAGGGATCTCAGCTTCACGGCGAGACACTTCACTCAGGCGCTCATGCAGCGCTCGATGCACTACGACGACCTCCACTCCGAGCACACGACGGTCATTGACATCGACGGCTTCCTCAGAGGCACCGGCACAGGCAGCTGCGGCCCGGACGTGCTCCCGAAATACGCGATAGACGGCCGCAAGGAGCTCTCGTACAGCTTCGTTATCATCCCGATAAAGTAACAAACGAAGCGTTTATAAAGCGTTGAATCCTACTCACAGTTTTTGTGGGTAGGATTTTTTAGTTGGGGAGTCGGAGCGTAATTGATAAATGGGGTTGTGGGGATAAAGCCGCCGTCAGTCAAACATTTTTATATTTTAAATTAACAGAATCATGCAGAGGGCGGATATTATCCGCTCGCGGTTTATGCAGTGACTACAGCAGGCGCGCTAAGTTCACCTCTACAAGGAGATTGCTGAAAGCTTTGCTTTGGCGACTCGACGACCCTTTGACGCGTTAGCGTCACCGAAAATATATTCATTTCGCCCGTGTCGTGTAATACGCTCTCTGCTTGAGACTTGCCCCCTGTGCCGCCTACGGCGGCAGCGGTGCGTCGAGTCGCCGCACCCTACAAAGGACATCGAGAAACAAAACAATCTATGCAAAAGGGTAAATCCGCGCAATGACCCCTCAGTCTCAGCTTCTCCGAGCCGGCTCCCCTACAGGGGGAGCCATAATCGGTCGGTTGTGCACTCTGCAACTCCCGATTTGCACATTTCTTTTTCAAGCTCTCAACACAACCGCATGGCTTCTGCGGGATATAAGAAAATCGGCTGTCGGGTTTTACTCGGCAGCCGATTGGTTTTATTTTTGCTTTTTACTTCTTCATCTGCTCGCGCAGGTGGTTTGAGAGCAGGGCGAGCGACGACGCCATGTTCTCATTCTGGACAAGTATACCGTCGGGCACAACAAGATGCACCGGAGCAAAGTTCCAAATGGCGCGGATGCCGCTGTTCACAAGCAGGTCGCATATCTCCTGCGCGCTCGACGCGGGAACGGTGATTATGCCTATATGTATGTTCACCTTGCGGCAGAAGCTCTCGAGCTGGGCTATCGGGAAAACCGTCTTGCCCTGGAACTCGGTGGGTTCTTCGCAGAGATCAAACGCCGCGATTATATTGAGGCCGTAGGCCTTGAAGCCGCTGTAATTGAGCAAAGCCTTGCCGAGGCTGCCTGCGCCGACTATAACGGCGTTGTCGATATCGTTATAGCCGAGAAAAGCCTCAAGCTCCGCGATAAGATCCTTGACGTTGTAGCCGACCTTCGGCTTGCCGGACGAGCTGACGCTCGCAAGATCCTTGCGCACCTGGACATCATTGAGCTGGAGCGCTTCGGCGATGGTCGTGGCAGATATGTTTTTCGGAGCATCCTCGGGAAGTCCCTTGATATAGCTCAGATACATCGGAAGTCTCTGAAGGGTATGTTTTGAGATATTCTGAGTCATAAAAGTTCACCATCCTGAAAATTATACTTGTTCTGCAACCATTGTATCACATTTTATCAAATAGTTCAAGTGAACTTTGAAGGCAAAAAAATCGGGGGAGCCGCCCGAGAGCGACTCCCCTTCTTACCTGCCGTTTAAAGCAGGATTTTCAGTTTTCGTTCGCAGCCTTAGACTGTGAAAGCAAAGTCGGTGGTATCCCAGACCTGTCTGTCGTTAGCGATGTACTTCGCGGTTGCGGTGTACTCGCCTGCACGAAGCTTGGCATTGATTGTCCAGATCTCGCCGTCGCCGTCGGGGGCGATGGAGACATCGGCATGATCTCTGTCATAGGTTCTGGTGGCGCCGGAAGCGTCAGCGATCTTGATCTTAGTGGCAGTGCCGTTGACGGTAACTTCGACGGAATCAGCAGAGGTCTTAACCTCGGTAACGCTGACAGCCGATACGGGCTTCGCGTCGATAATTACATCAAACTCAGTGCCGGCAGTCCAAGATCTGCCATACTTCGCCTTAGCAATGTGTCTGCCTGCGGGAAGGTTAAGCTCGACAGTCCAAATCTCATAAGCGAGGTTGGTGCTGTTCGAATAGACCTCGATGCCCTCTGCGTCATAGGACTTGACGGTAACTCTGGGATCAAATCTCGTAAGAGTTATCGTTCCGCCGTCTGCGCAGACAACCTGAATCTTATCAGCCTTACCGGAGACCTTGAAGGTGTACTCCTGCTTGCCGCCGTAATTCGGGGTGTTGTAGGTTACTTCAAGAACGCCGTCCGGAGTCGGCTCTTCGGGTTTAACGTCGAATCTGACAGAGAAGTTATGGCCGTTCTCTTCCCAATCCTTGCCGAACTTCGCGAAGGCAACATATCTGCCTTCGGGAATGTTGACATTGATGGTCCAGATTTCGCCGTCGTCAGTCTTCTCTATCTTCAGAATACCGAGAGCATTGGCATCGCTTGTCATGGAGGTGTTTCTGTCAAACGTGCGGGTATTGCCGAATGCATCGACTATTCTGATCTTCTGAGGCTCGCCCTTGACCTTGATTGCATACTGATGCATGCCGCCGTAGTTCGGGGACTCAGGAGTGACGGAGATGATGGACGAATTGTTGGCAACAAGGATAGCGTTGAAGCTAACATTCTCGATGCCCATAGTTCCGACCTCGGGATCCCAACCGGTGAAGTTGTAACCGTCGACAATCGGATCTGCGGGAGCTGCGATCTGCTCGCCGACCTTCGCAGTAACGGTTGCATGAACTTCGCCGTTTACATAGAAGGTAGCGGTGTAGGTCTCAAGCTCGAGAGCTGCGACTGCGTCGTTGATAGCCTGGGTGGCTGCGTCAACAACGCCCTGCTCGGAGTACTTCTTGCCGGAGACATCCTCTGCGAGGACTGCTGCAAGAGCAGCTCTGGTCTCGGCAGTGTACTTTCTGTCGTAGTTCTCTTCGCCCTGCTTAGCCTGAGCCGCTGCGACTGCCGCGTTGTAAGCGGTGTAGTCGGCATCGTTCTCGCTCCACTGGGAAACGAGGGTCAGGTCTTCTGCGGGCATGGTGGCGGGAATCTCAACATTCCAGCCGGTGAAGGTGTAGCCCTCTCTGGGAGCCGGATCGGCAATCTCAAGAGCTGCGCCGAAGTAAACATCGGACTCTACGCCGTCAACAGTAAGCTTGTACTGGTTACGGCTGTAGTAGATCTTAAGGGTAAGGCTGCCGTCCGCAAGGACTGTGCCGGAAAGGACGCTGTTATCAGCAACCGTGAAGCCGTTGCGGCCTTCGGGAATAAGAGATACCTCTTCGCCCGTGGTTGCGGGAACAGTCATACTTTCGGCAGCGCCGTACTCACCGTCAAGACCCATGACATAGGTCTCAACCGTGTAGGTGACTTCGCCTGCGGAGAACTGAGCCGTGAAGGTCAGCTCGTGTGCGGGCATGTTTGCGGGAATCTCATGATCCCAGCCGGTGAAGACATAGCCTTCCTTAGTCGGGTTCTCTGAGGGAACAGGAACCTGGTAGCTGACTAAGCCGCCCTTATCACCGTCGAACTCAACAAAGACAGAACCGTCATCGTAGAGGTAGGTGACCTTGTATCTCATGAGATCAAGACCGAGCACTGCATCTTCGATAGCCTTTTCGGCTGCATCGATTATATGCTGCTCGTCGTACTTCAGACCCTCGGGAACGACTATGGCAAGAGCCGCATCGAGAGCCGCTCTCGACTCTGCCGTATAGGTTGCCTCATACGGATATTCGGAATCGTTGACTATTCCTTCCGCGTGAGCTCTGGCCGCCTTGTACTCTGTGTAGTCGGCGTCGACCTTAACCCATGTCGAAACGACTGTTACGTCGTGTGCGGGCATGGTCTCGGGAAGCGCAGGATCCCAACCGGCAAAGATCTCATTCTCCTTTATGGGATCGGCAAACTCAAGAGATGCACCATAGTAAACCATGGACTCTACGCCGTCAACAGTAAGCTTGTACTGGTTACGGGCAAAGTAGACCTTCAGTACGAGGCTTCCGTCCGCTGCGATTTCGCCGCTGACAACATTGTCTGCCGACTCGTCGAAGGTGAAGCCTTCGGCGGCAGTTGTGTCTGCATTGACCGTAGCGCCGGTGGTGCCGTAAAGGGTCTTAGTCTCAGCTGCGCCGTAGTTGCCGTTGACATCCATCGTGTAAGTCTCGACGGTGTAGGCAATGCCGGTCGCCTCTTCGAACTCGGCGTTGAAGGAAACATCCTCTACGCCCATCTTGCCGACTTCCTTATCCCAGCCCTTGAAGATATAGCCTTCCTTGGCGGGATCTGCGGGAGCGACAATCTGCTCGCCGACCTTCGCAGTAACGGTTGCATGAACAGCGCCGTCAACATAGAAGGTAGCGGTGTAGGTCATAAGCTCGAGAGCTGCGACTGCGTCGTTGATAGCCTTGGTGGCTGCGTCAACAACACCCTGCTCGGAGTACTTCTTGCCGGAGACATCGTTAGCAAGAGCTTCTGCAAGAGCAGCTCTGGTCTCGGCGGTGTACTTCTTGTCGTAGTTCTCTTCTGCCTGCTTAGCCTGAGCCGCTGCGACTGCCGCGTTGTAAGCGGTGTAGTCGGCATCGTTCTCGCTCCACTGGGAAACGAGGGTCAGGTCTTCTGCGGGCATGGTGGCGGGAATCTCAACATTCCAGCCGGTGAAGGTGTAGCCCTCTCTGGGAGCCGGATCGGCTATCTCGAGAGCTGCGCCGAAGTAAACATCGGACTCTACGCCGTCAACAGAAAGCTTATACTGGTTACGGCTGTAGTAAACCTTGAGAACAAGGCTGCTGTCAGCTGCGACTGTGCCGGAAAGGATGCTGTTCTCATTGTCAACCGTGAATCCCTCGCGGGTCTCGGGTGTGACGGAGACGGCTTCGCCTGTGGTTGCGGGAACAGTCTTAACCGTTGCCGCGCCGTAAGCGCCGTTGACATCCATTTCGTAAGTCTCGACCTTGTAGGAGACTGCGCCTGCGGTGAACTGAGCGTTGAAGGAAACATCCTCAAGGCCCATAACACCAACCTCGGGATCCCAACCGGTGAAGACATAGCCTTCCTTGGCGGGCTCTTCGGGAAGAGCAATCTGCTCGCCGACCTTCGCCTGAACGGTTGCATGAACAGCGCCGTCAACATAGAAGGTAGCGGTGTAGGTCATAAGCTCGAGAGCTGCAACTGCATCGTTGATAGCCTTGGTGGCTGCATCAACAATACCCTGCTCGGAATAAAGCTTGCCGGAGACATCGTCTGCAAGGGCTGCTGCGAGAGCATCTCTGGTCTCGGCAGTGTATCTTGCTTCGTAGCCATCCTCGGTCTGCTTCGCCTGAGCCGCTGCGACTGCCGCGTTGTAAGCGGTGTAGTCAGCGCCGTCCTCTGTCCACTTAGCAACGACTGTTACGTCGTGTGCGGGCATGGTCTCGGGAAGCTCAGGTTCCCAACCTGCGAAGGTGTAGTGCTCCTTGACGGGGTCTGCTACGGAAACAGCCGCGCCATAGTAGAAGGTATGCGCAACGCCTTCAGCGGTAAGGGTGTACTGGTTACGGCTGTAGAATACCTTGAGGACAAGGCTTCCGTCTGCCGCGATCTCGCCGGAAAGAACGCTCTTCTCATTGTCAACCGTGAAGCCCTCGCGGGTCTCGGGGACGAATGTTGCGGTAGAGCCGGTGGTTCCGGTGAGAGTATCAGAGGTAGGCTCGCCGTAAACGCCGTCGGTGCCCATTACATAGGTATTGACGGTATAAGCGGTGTCACCTGCCGCTGTGAACACTGCCTCGAAGGTAGCGTCTGCGGTACCCATAACGCCGACGGAGGGTCTCCAACCTGCGAAGGTGTAGCCTTCCTTGGTGGGATTCTCGGGGGCGACGATCTGCTCGCCGACCTTAGTCGGAACCTTAGCATACTCTACGCCGTCAACGTTGAATATCGCGTTGTAGGTCATGAGTTTAAGACCCGCAACAGCGGCGTTTATCTTCGCTGTCTGAGCGTCAACAACGCCCTGCTCGCTGAGCTTCTTGCCGGAGACGTCGACTTCAAGTTCGGCATCAAGGGCAGCTCTGGTGTCGGCAGTGTACTTCTTGTCGTAGTCGGCCTCTGCCTTCTTGGCATTGGCGGCTGCGACAGCTATATTGTACTCGTCGTAGTTTGCGGGAAGCTCATCCCACTTAGCCGTAAGAACAACATTGTTCGCGGGCATGGTGGCGGGAACTTCCTCCTCCCAGCCGAGGAACGTATGTCCGGCCTTTTCGGGAGTGCGGGCAATAACAGTAGCTCCGTAATAATATGTATCGGGCGCGAGGTCCGTATTGGCATATGTTACGGTGTATTGGTTACGCGAATAGTAAATGCTGAGGACAAGAGAACCGTCAGCGGCGATAGTGCCGGTAAGGACGCTCTTCGCAGAATCGAGCGAGAAGCCCTCTGCGGGAGCTGCGTCGGCGGTTATGTCGGCGGTCGAACCGGTCTCGCCGGCACCCTGATAGGTGCTGTCGGGAGCTGACGGATAAGCGCCGGTGGTGTCCATATTATAAACATTTACAGTATACTTTGTATCCGTGTTGTTTGCGAACACTGCCTCGAAGGAGGCGTCGGCGTCAAACGTTGCGGGTACATTGCCCCAGCCGACGAAGTGCATTCCGACAGGTGCGTCGGGCGCTGCAATCGTGCTGAGATCAACGGGATCGCCCTGGTTGCCGGTAAGAACCGCATGAGTTACACCGTTCACGGTGAAGGTGAAGGTAACGGTCGTTACTTCGGCTGCGATAAGGCGCTTCCAGTTGTAGATAAGGTTGTTCATAGCTTCTCTGACCTGCGTGCGCTTGGTCGTGGAGGCATTGAACGAAGTGGAAACATTCTGCGCATAGGCAAGTGCCTGCGAGTATGATTCCCATCTCTCCGCGTTATACTGGGAAGCATCGGCGGGGTTGATGGTGCACATTGCTATAGCCGCGTCGAGATGCGTCTTAACAGCGTTAAGCTTTATGAGTCTGGAGCCCCAAAACGCAACCTGCTGCTCTGCATAAGCAACATCGACGGAGGATATAACGGGCTCTTTCCACTCTGCAATCGCGGTCTCCCACGCTGCATGAGCCTTCTGCCAATCTGCATACTTCTTATTATAAGTAGCAAGCTGGCACTCGTTGGCGCCCTCGCCGGGATGCTCGGGAGCCACAGGCTCCTCGGGAGCCTTGGTCGAGTTGTAGAGATTCATCGCGCGGCTTCTGGCATCCTTCCAGCCGTTCCAGGAGACGGAATTAAAATCATCGTAACCGAAGAAGTTATATCCCTGATCCCAGTAGACGGAGCCTTCCGGATTGGGTGCGCCCTGGACTGCCTCAACGGCGGTCTTGAGCGAATCAACGGAAGAGGAAACCATCTTTGCGTCAAGAGCAGCTGCTGCCGCGTCAAGGCGGTTCGCTATCGCCTCATATGCGGCAAGATAAGCAGCGTTGTTGAAGTTATTCTTCAGCTTCTGGCGCAGGGTGTAGTTCGCCGCTGCGGCGAGAGCTATCTGATACTCCGTCCATTCTGCGTCCGCGTCTGCGCTGTAGTTGCTGCGCTGACGCTGCTCGCCGGAATACTGCTTGTACTTCGCGGGAACCTCATAGTCGTTGTAGACAAAGATCGGAATATCATATTCCCAAACATGGTCGGCACCACTGCCTCTTGTTGACTGTGCCTTGACACTGAACCGGATAACATATGTGCCGTTGGGAATATCCTCTCTCTTCACGCCTTCTTTTGCATCCCAGAAGTGATAAGTGGCGTGCGTGTCTTCATTTTTGGTCACGATAGTCCAGCCGCGCTGCGTACTGCCATCATCCTTCGTGAACAGCATATCCTCGAAGTAAGCGCCGGAACCGTTCTTGAAGGTCGAGGTCTGCTGCCATGCACTGGCTCCGTTGCCGTGGAGCGTAGCTTTGTATCTGGAGATGGTGGACTTGACCTTGCTGATGGCATCGGGTGAGTCGTTCTGGCTGATGAAGCCGGCATAGGGATAGGCAAGTTCAAACTTGTTTTTGCTCGTATTGCCTGCCGTAAATGCCTTTGTCGGCTCATTGTGGTCATTCTTCGAGTAGCTCTCATCATCGTTAACATTGCGAGTCTTGTAGGTATAGAAGGTCGCGGAGATGGGAGTATCTCCCGTAAGGGATGAGTCGTCTTCAAGAAGAATGAAGTAGGACACCGTAAGGGCTATAACCTTGTCATCGGCATTGACGGGATTGACCGTAAGTGTCTTTGAATCGCCGCCGTTGATGATATCGCCGACATTGACTCCGGTCGTGCCAAATGCAGAGGTTGAACCATTGAGGTCGTAGGCAACCGCAGCGATATTAGCTATACGGTATCTATAAAGCTTGTCCTGCGTAAAGTTGCTGTTAGCGTCTGTGTAGCCGCCGTTTATACCCTTGGAGCCGTTGTAGAGGGTGACGGAATATGACTCCTTCGCCCTTGTGGGACCGGAGAACTCCATCCGACCGAACTTCGACTTCGCCGACAGTCCCATGACCTGAGCCACGATGTTGACGATGGGCGGAACAAGCTTGTCCTTGTTGGCGTTCAGAGAGCCGAGAAGGTCATAGACTATCTGACCCAGCGCCTCACTTTTCAGTATGGCGTCAAGTGAAGGATAGTATGTCGTCCCTATCGCTCCCGGGAGAATTGCGTTGAGGATATCGGTGACAAGTCTCACGATGCTCTGCTTGAGGGTCTGAGTGGCGAATGCGCCCTCCTCATTTTTCACGAAAAGATCGGTAAGGCAAGTCAGATCCTGGTTAAGGATCAATCCGTTAAGGACAGAATAAACGACATCCTTTAAGATGGTCTCACTGCCGCTGTTAGCAAATTTTGCGGGAAGGAGTGATTTGTCTAACAGCTTGAAGATGATATCATCGAGTGCTTTCCATCCGTTAGAGGTATCAACCGTCGTATTGGGAAGGAGACCTGTGTAGAACTGCGGGTCAGCGGCAAGCCACTGAACGGCAGTAGTCAACATGCTCTCGAATCCGGAACCGTAATTGAGCGCCTCTTTGAGGCTGCCCGCATTAAGGTCGATACCGGGGTTGACGTTGTAAGCAACATAATCCGCAAGCATATCAAGAATACCGTCAATGGTCTTGGGATAATTGCTGTAATCTCTTTCGGGAAGGAACTGAGCCATGAGCTGCTTAACAGCCTCCCATGTAACTCCGACAACAGTCGTAACATCCTCGGGGATGTACATATAGCCGACTGCGCCGTTAATGACCGAGCGAGCAATGTAAGCAATAAGCTCCTCCTTGCTCATAGCATCGATCTCTTCCGAAGTTGCGATATGCTTCTGCCAATCCGGGAAGAAGTAACCGCCGGTCTTCTTGAGAACAAATCTCGCAACCGAGACTACGTTATCGGTGAGCTTGGAGTTGTCTCCGTCTACCCAGCCGGTGTAGCCCTTCAGAAGTCCCCTGACAATCTGTCCTGCGATGTTATTAAGTTCGCCGACTAAAGTGCTGCCCGCGGGGACAGTATAAGTCGGAACCTGATAACCGGTGTTGAACAGATCGGCAAGAGTGCCCGTCTCATCGCAGCGAATCTGCATCTCGAGCCACGGAATGAGTTGCTCGTTGAGCAGCGGAACTGCCATATCGTTATAAGCCGTCTGAAGAAGATCCTCGATAAAGTCATATGTTGACTTTGTCGAATTGAGGTCAACGAGATTTCTGACGCTTTCGGGAATCGCAGGGACACCCGCAAGAGCGTTCTGAATGATGACCTGAACCATTGAATCAACTGTCGCGGAGCTGTTGTATGCCGTATTCGGATACGCAAGACCCCAGATAAGCTTTCTAAGCATATCTTCGACATTCAGATCGACCTTGACGAACGAGTTGGCGACGCCGAGATCGAGTCCGCCTGTTCGCTTGTACTTGCCGACACCGCCGACGACCACTTTCTTGATGATGTTTCTGTTATTGTTGTGTCCGAGGAACTCGATCACAGACTTTATAACATCAACATCGGGATGTGATCCCCTGCGTCGAGTTTTCAGCATATCGACTTTGAGATTCTTCGCATCGCCGGCAAGACCGAGAATGCTTTTATTGCCGATAGTATAGATGCTCTGCAATGCATTGTTTACAGACGTTGCATCGAGCGTGCCGAGAACGGAAAGATCCATCTTTATGTTCGCCTTGGCAAGCTCTTTATCGGCATAGTCAAGAATCATCGACGCATACTGCTCCGTGGTCAAAACCGGGGAGTCGGTAAAGTCGTACTTTGTCAGCGCATCATCCTTATAAGCTTGGTACGCACTCGCCGCGGCGGTTGCCGAGGACAAGATGAGCAGCGAAGCAAGGATGACTGCCAACAAGCGTTTCATTTTCTTCAAAAATTACACCTCCATTTAAAAATTTCACCATATATTGAGCATCCCGTCTCCCGCAAATTGACGGAACACATTGGCGACAGAATAATTGCTCTGCTCGGGCAATGCAAAGCAAGAGGGTATAACTATCCCCTCATGTAAAGAATACCCCTTTGCTTTGCGGCTTGTCAACAAGTTTAAATATTTTTAATCATTTTTGTGCGTTATGCACAAAAGAAAAGCGGAAAATTATAGGTAAAAACCGATACACTTTTATCGAAACTGTCGAAAAACGTCATTTTCATTACATTTTCCGATTAAAAATGCCGTGTTATTTATTTACAAGAACAATAGTTCGATTTTTTGTGGGTAATGTTGCACAAAAATTCATTATGTTTTAGAAAAATAAGGCTGATTTTTCGATTAAATGGCTTCAAGAGAAATATAAAAGACTCTATATGCCGCTGTTGAATCAAAAATATGATTTTACGGGTATGTTTCTTTTATATATCCGCTATGCGAAAGGCGTATATATATAATGTATGGTAACAGGGTGCCGCGGCAGTGATTTATTGAGTTGAGGCGGGGAAAAACAAGGCTGGACCTGCGCGATTTTGGGGTATAAAATTTTCACCTACTACCTTCGCTACCTACCTTAACGAAATATTTTATCTTTCACAGCGTTTCGGCATTTTCTTTTTATTTGAAAAAGAAAACGCCTGCAAAAGAAAAGCAAACTCAGGGCTTCGCCCCGAGACCCCGCGAACGCCGCGCCGCAGTACATAGCTTGTGCTGCTCAGTAGGCAGCTCGGCACATTCGCCCGTAAACTCGCTTCGCTCAAACAGTACGGTCTCGTGCGGCTTGCTTTGCAAGCCGTTCCCTCGCATTTCTCAGATAACCGTTCCACTGCGGCGCGGCTATTGGAGGCTTGTTCCTCGAGGTTTATAAAGTCGCTTGCTTTACCTTTTTTGTGACCTGCAATGATTTACAAATTATAACGTCAAGATCAAACTTGCGGCGGTGCGTCGAGTCGCCGCACCCTACAAGGACGTTAAGAAACAAAGCAGTCTATGCAAAGGGGTAAATCCGTGCAATAACCCCTCAGTCTCGGCTTCACCGATATTAATTTTGCGAAAATTCGGACGACAAGATGCGGACTGATACAAAAAATCAGCCGTAAAGTTATTGTACTTTACGGCTGAAAACTGCACTTTTTTCACTTTTTCCCGCGGCATGCGGCGATTATGCTCAGCGCCGAGCACGCGGCCGCCGCTATCGCCGCCGCGGCAACGAGCTTTTTGACTGCATCAAGTCTATGCATCGAGGTCAGAGCGAAGCTCAAAAATTTAAGGCTGTTTGAAACGCACTGCACAGTATCCATTGCTATCCCCTTTCAGTTTGTCAGCAGGACGGCATGGGCTATCGACGGCACGGTTTCGCCCTGCAGAGGCGAGACGGCCGAGAGCAGTGCGCCCGTGCCGACAAAAAGCACTCTTCCGAGCCTGCCCGCGCGCAGCTCGTCAACTATATGCGAGCAGACCACCGCCGCGCTGCATCCGCAGCCCGAACCGCCGGAATTCACATCCTGCTCGTCGAGCCGATAGAGCATAAGTCCGCAGTCCTTGTGACGGGTCGTGATATCGATATGCTCCTGCTTTAGCATGAGCTCGCGCAGAAGCGTTGAGCCGACATAGCCGAGGTCGCCCGTGAGAATCAGGTCAAAATCCTCCGGCTGCATTTTTGTGTCCCGCAGAAAGGCTGCTATCGTCGAGCACGCGGCGGGCGCCATCGCCGCGCCCATGTTGTTCGCATCTTTCACGCCGTAGTCGGTTATTCTGCCGAAGGCGGCGGCCTCGATATGCGGCGATGCGGCTTCGCCTATCACGGCGCAGCCAGCCGCCGTCGCCGTCCACTGGGCTGTCGGCGGGCGCTGACCTCCGTATTCGAGCGGAGTGCGAAACTGCTTCTCCGCCGAGCAGAAATGCGACGAGGTCGCGGCGGCGGCGATCCGCGCCGCACCCGAATCCACGCTCAGCGCCGCCAGAGCCAGCGACAGCGCCATGGTCGAGCACGCGCCGTAAAGCCCGACAAACGGTATGCCGAGGTCGCGCGCGCAGAACGCCGAGCCGCTGCATTGGCTGAGCAGATCCCCTGCCATAAGCAAATCGATATCGGCGGCTGTCATGCCCGATTTTTCAATCGCCTTTATCACCGCGCGCTGCTGCAATGCACTCTCCGCCTGCTCCCAAGTCTCCTTGCCCAACGTGCCGTCGGCTATGACCTCGTCGAAGCACCCGCCCAGAGGGCCGTCCCCCTCCTTGCTGCCGACTATTGCGGCGGATGCGATTATACCCGGACGGCTTTTGAATTTCAGTGTATACTCCCCTATTCTCTCCGTCATCCGCTCACCCCGCAATTTTCTGCGCGATATAATATATCACGCCGTAGACTGCTGCCGCCGCGCTGCCGTAGACTATAACCGGGCCCGCAACCTTGAACATATTAGCGCCCGTGCCCAAAATTCTGCCCTCGCTGCGAAACTCCATGGCGGGCGAAACGACCGCGTTTGCAAAGCCCGTTATCGGCACGAGCGTTCCCGCGCCCGCGTGACGGGCTATTTTATCGAACACGCCCAGAGCCGTCAGCACGGCGGCAATGACAACGAGCGTGCACGGCACAAGGCTCGACACGGTTTTTTCGTCTGCGCCGAGAGACTCATAGAGCATGGAAAAGCCCTCGCCTATCGCGCAGATGAGCCCGCCTATAAAAAACGCCTTCAGAAGATTCATTAGCTTCGGACTCGGCGGCGAGGCGCGCTTCGTCATTTTTTCATATTCCTTTCCGGACAGCGACATCATCTCATCTCCTCGCGTCTATTTTCTGCAAGCGCGAAAGAAATATACCGCCGCTAAAATAATTTACAAATGGTGACTTGACTTAATGAGTAATATTGCGATAAAATTATAAAAAACACTTGAGGAGCTTTGCTATGCCGCATCTTATCAAAATCAAGGACGCATACAAAATATACAATCCCGGCGAAAACGAGGTTCACGCGCTCGACGGAGTCTCCCTGACCGTTGACCGCGGGGAATTTCTGATGATAGTCGGTCACTCCGGCTCGGGCAAATCGACGCTGATGAATATGCTCGGTCTGCTCGATATCTGCACGAGCGGCGAATATCTCATCGACGGCAAGAATGTTTCAAACCTGACGGACGATGAGCTCTCGGAGATACGCAACAAGGAAATCGGCTTTATCTTCCAGGGCTTCAACCTCATTCCGAGCCTCACGGCAAAAGGCAACGTCGAGCTTCCGCTGATTTACAGGGGCGTCAAAAAGGAGGAGCGCGAAAAGCTCTCCGTTGACGCGCTGCGCAGAGTCGGACTCGAAAAGCGAATGAACCACCTGCCCTCGCAGATGTCCGGCGGTCAGCAGCAGCGAGTTGCGATAGCCCGCGCGGTGGCCGCGCGCCCGCCGATAATCCTCGCAGACGAGCCGACCGGAAACCTCGACTCGCACTCCGGCAAGGAGGTCATGAAAATACTCCATGAGCTCAACGACGAGGGGCGCACGATAATCTTAATCACCCACGACAACGAAATCGCCGAAGAGGGCACGCGCGTTGTCAGGATATCGGACGGAAAGATAATCGAAGATCGCCCGAGCAACAGAGTATAAGCATTGGGGCATTGCCCTGCCCATAAAGCAACAGATCCTACCCACGTTTTTGTTGGGTAGGATTTGTTTTTTTATATTGTGCGTTATTCGTCCGACAAATAGGGATGTGGCGAGCAGCTGCAAGAGGTAAACCGCAGGAGCAAACTTTGTTCCCCCGCAAAATACAACGGCCAACATATATTGAATCGCGTATGAGCGAATATTATCTGTCCGCGGTTTATATGGTAATTTACGGCTTTCCTAAATTCGCAGAACACGAAAAAACGGATGAGGACATTTGCCCAAAGGTAAAGCAAGCGACTTTATAAAACCCGATGAACAAGTTTCCAATAGCCGCGCCGCAGTGGTAGAAGCTATCTGAGAACTGCGAGGGGACGGCTTGCTTTGCAAGCCGCACGAGCCCGTACTGTTTGAGCGAAGCGAGTTTACGGGCGAATGTGCCGAGCTGCCTACTGAGCAGCACAAGCTATGTACTGCGGCGCGGCGTTCGCGGGGTCTCGGGGCGAAGCCCTGAGTTTGCTTTTCTTTTGCAGGCGTTTTCTTTTTCAAATAAAAAGAAAATGCCGAGACGCTGTAGAAGACAAAATATTTCGTTAAGGTAGGTAGCGAAGGTAGTTGGCAAAAAAATTTATAGTATAACATCGTGACACTAACACGTCAAAGAGTCGTCGAGTCGCCGACCCCTACAAAGAAGCAAAGCTTTTCGCAATTTCCTTGTAGGGGTGAGCTTAGCTCACCTGCTGTAGTCACTGCATAAGCCGCGGGCGGATAATATCCGCCCCTACAGTGCATCTCTTGCAACTCCCCCGCAAATCTCAATTTGCCATTACATCACATTACACATTTGCACACTGCTTACTCATCGATTTGGGCATGAAAAAAGGACTGCCTACAAGACAGTCCTGATTTTCATTTCATCAGAGAACGTAGATTCGAACGCCTCTGTAGCCCCATGCACAGCACTCCTCATATGTGTTCATATAGAGGTCTACAGTGCAGGAATTTCTCTTTGCAAATCCGCCGGTATCGGCCGCTATGCAGTAGCCGTAGACGAACTTGCCGTCAAGCGAGACGATATAGAGCTCGGTGCCGTAAGGGAACTGCTTGGGGTTGACCGCAATGTGTCCGGGCATCGGCTTGCGTCCGGATGCCGTTCCCGTGCCGCCGTAATATGCGGTTGCGGTGCCGTCAACTATCTTCTTGTAGTTCTTGGGTACGCCGTTCGCGTCCAGCTGAACTCTCGAGGGAACCTTGAGCTCGGATATCGGCGTATGGGTCTTGAGCTTGATGCTCTTGACGCGCTTAACTCTGCCCTTGAGGATGACCTCGGTCACCATCTGCTTGGTCACTTCTTCGTTGACGGTCTCGGACGAGTCGAGGTCGCCGTTGACATATTTGTCCTTATAGGTGACCTTTTTTTCGCCGTTGACACCCTTAACGGAGACCTTTGTCTGGTCAACGTAGAGGTCAGGGGTTCTCTTTGTAACCGTGTCAAACGGAACCTTGACGGTCTCGGTGCGCTCTTTATACTCAATACGAAGAACGCTTATCTCCATGCCGTTTGTGAGCTCAGTGTCAAGTGCGGGGTCGGTCTCGTCATTTTCGCCGAGCTTTATGCCCGCGCGGACAACAGCATCCTTGACTGTGCCGGAGGCTATCTGGACATCGTTTGACTTTCCGTCCGCTATGACCGTAACGCCGAACGAACGCTTTATCTCGAGGGTCTTATCGCTGCTGACGAACTCACCGTCGGCGAGATTTGTCTCGTCGAACTTGCCGAGAGTCAAACCGTGCTTCTCGAGCATCTGCGCCGCAGGGCCGGCGCCGTTGAGGTAAAACTCCTCGCCCTTGTCGATAACTTTAATAACCTGCGCGCGAAGAACAGTCACCGTACAATTCGTGCCCGCCTCAAAAGAGGATGAGTCGAGATAATCATATTTGCCGAGTGACAGTGTATCAGCGTTATCTTCAATGAATTTTTCAACTGAGTCTGCGCGGGTCGAAACTGTGTAGGCCGTTTTGCCTGCCTCGTTTACGGTAACCTTATAGGTTGCCGCAGCCGCAAACGCGGTCACCGTCACAACGGAGACGATAATCGCCAGGGCTGAAACCGTTGCCAGAACTTTACGTTTTGACAGATTTCTCACGGGCAGTTTGGCAAAGAAAGCCTTGATATGCTCTAACATTGGGTAATACTCCTTTGTTCTTTGCTTTGGGTTCCGTGGGTATACTGAGCCGTTGCTTGAACGACTTTTGCTATTATATTGACACAATCGGCATTTGTCAAATTTTTTTCGCCTTTTGTTTTGTGCAAATTGCACAGCGGTGCCGACAAATTAACTTCGATAACGCTCAAAGTGTGGCGCTGAGTCTTGAAATAACTCGCTAAAATGGGAAAAAATGGCTAAACTTTTGTGAAAAGTTCAAAAAGTTACAAATGGTTACAAATCTATGAAAAAGCGTAACAAAATCGGCGTTTTGTTGCCTTTGAAGAATCATTTTGCGTTGCATTAGCTCCACTCGATATGATTCGGAATCGCGGTTTAAAGCATGACATTGCAGAAAGCAATTAAAAGCCGTAAATCTTTCAGCTTTACAGAAAATTACTTTCAAAAATGAAGTAAAAACTGTAAAGTAAAAAGCTTTACAGCTGTTCTCTGTTTTCCGTCACACCGACGAAGCTTTCAAGCGACATTTTTCGACGGATTTTTGCCGCCAAAACGCCCTATATATAAAAGGTATACAAAAAGCGGCTATGCACGCTTATTATTACGCACATATAGGCATTATACAAGTGATTTTTAGCGTGAAATATAAAAAAACAGCCTCGCCGAAGCAAAGCTGTAATTTTAAAAATTCAGGCAGATTACTGCTCGACAGCGTAAACGCTGACTTTCTTGCGATCCTTGCCCATTCTCTCGAACTTGACGTTGCCGTCGATGAGAGCGAAGAGGGTGTCATCAGAACCCTTGCCGACGTTGTTGCCGGGATGAATGTGGGTTCCGCGCTGTCTGACAAGGACATTGCCTGCGAGAACGAACTGACCGTCGCCTCTCTTGACGCCGAGTCTCTTGGCCTCGGAATCACGGCCGTTCTTGGTCGATCCGCCGCCCTTCTTATGTGCGAAAAGCTGAATATTTATCTTGAGCATTGTGTTACACCTCCGTAATGACTTTGATCTTTTTCGGGTACTGCTTTGAAAGCTCCGTCAGATGCAGCTTCAGTCCGTCGAGAACCGCCGCTGCCGAGGTATCGTCCGCGTCGACGGAGAACCTGAAGTGCCCGTCCTGCTCGGAGATATCGGCATGAACATTGATAACATCGGTGACGGTATTGGCCGCCATATACACCGCGGACGAGACCGCCGCGCAAACAATATCACTGCCGGCGTTGCCGCCCGCATGACCGGTTATCTCAAATCCCCTGCCGCTCTCGCTTTCAAAAAATACCGCTCTTATCATTGGTTAAGCGTTGATAGCGGAAATTTCCACCTTGGTGTAGGGCTGTCTGTGGCCGAGCTTGCGCTTCTCGTTCTTCTTGGGCTTGTAGGTGAAGACGGTAATCTTCTTGGCCTTGCCGTTCTTGAGAACCTTAGCCGTAACAGTAGCTCCTGCAACAGTGGGGGTACCGACAACGACGCCGTCATCCTTGCCGACGACCATAACCTTGTCAAAAACGACTTCCTGCTCAGGCTCAACGTCCAGCTTCTCGATGAATACGACATCGCCGGCCTGAACCTTATACTGCTTTCCGCCGGTTTCGATAATTGCGTACATCAATATTTACCTTCCTTTTTTCAAGACTCGCTATGTGCGGGCGGGATAATCCTCTTCATAGTGCAAAGCACAGCCCGAGATATGCGGCATAGGTGATTATATCATATACAGCACCCGATTGTCAAATATTACGGCAAAGTTTTTTTGCGTTTTTGCGCTGTTTTTTGCAGTAAAAAGCTCCCCGGCGCAAAACCGGAGAGCCAAATACTTATTACTGTTCCTCGCTGTTGTCATAAGGGGGCTGAAGATCGTCCTCATCGGGCATAACAAGCGCCATTATGACATAGACAAGAATCCCCGGGAATCCCGTAGTGAAGAGAGAGAGCAGCACAAAAAGCAGCCTGACTACAGTCACATCCATGTTGAGATACTCGGCAAGACCCGCGCAGACGCCGCAGATCTTCTTTTCGCTTGTTTTTTTATAAAGTTTCTTTTCCGACGCCATAAAAATCGTCCTTTCCAAAATGAGTTATTGCGATATCCGCAAAAGCGGTGTTATCCTATATTGTTCTGATGCGCCGCAGCCTCTGCGGTATTTCGCATGAGCAGTGCGACAGTCATCGGGCCCACGCCGCCCGGCACGGGCGTTATTGCGCCGGCTATTTTGCTGACGCTTTCAAAATCGACATCGCCGCAGAGCTTGCCGTTTTCGTCCCTGTTCATGCCGACGTCTATGACCGCCGCGCCGGGCTTTACCATATCCGCAGTTATCATCTTTGCCCTGCCGACCGCCGCGATGAGTATATCGGCGTTCGAGGTGAACGAAGCGAGATTCTCGGTCTTAGAATGGCAGACGGTGACGGTGGAGTTCTCTCTGAGCATGAGCATTGCCATGGGCTTGCCGACAATGTTGCTCCTGCCGACGATAACGCAGTTTTTGCCCGCCGTCTCAATTTTCTCGTGATGCAGCATCTCGACTATGCCCGCCGGAGTGCAGGGCAGAAACACGCTGCCGCCCGTCACTACCGCGCCGACATTCTGCGGATGGAAGCAGTCAACGTCCTTTTCGGGCGAGATGCGGCGGATAAGCTCGTCTGAGTCGATGTGCTTGGGCACGGGGAGCTGGCAGAGTATGCCGCTGACCGAGCTGTCCCGATTGAGCTTGTCGATGAGCTCGATAAGCTCCTCCTGCGCAGTCTGCGCGGGAAGCGCAAATTCGAGCGACTTTATGCCGACCTTTTCGCAGCTCTTCTTTTTATTGTTGACATACACCCTCGAGGCGGGGTCGTCTCCGACGATTATGACCGCAAGGCACGGCTCAACGCCGAGGCTTTTCAGATATTCCACGCGCTCGCGTACCGAGTCGAGCACCTCTGCGGAAATAAGCTTTCCGTCTATCAGCTTTGCCATCTTATCCACTCTTTCCAATTGATTTATTCCGTTTTTTCGCTGTCTTCGTGCCTATCCTCTTCGGGAGTCTCCTCGATTTTTTCTTCGGGCTCTTTTTCGGGAGCTTCTTCGGAAACCTCCTCGGACTTCTCCGCGGAAGTCTCCTCAGTCTGCGCCTGCATAGCGGCGGCCTCGTCCGCAAGACGCTCCTTCTTGGTCTTTACGGCGTCCTCCGGGAAGTAATCCACGCCCTCAATGGGCTTGGGATGCTTCGTATATTTGACTGTGAACACTATATACAGCACAAGGCAGACGAGCATAAGCACGCCCGAGACTATCTGAGAAACTCTTATAGTCGTGTGTGCGATATAGAGGCTGTCGGTTCTGAAGCCCTCGATTATCATTCTGCCCAGCCCGTACCACGCGCCGTAGCCGAGGAAAAGCTGACCGCTGAATTTTCTGAACTTCTTATAGATAACATAGAGGATGAGGAATCCGATGAGGCACCACAGCGACTCATAGAGGAAGGTCGGATGAACGGGCTTATTCGGGTCCATGGTTATGCCCTTTTCCGCGAGCAGCTGACTGTCCTGAATTATCGTCGCCGCTATCTTTTTGCTCCACATTCCCCACGGGGCGTCGGTATTCGTGCCGAAGGCCTCCTGATTCATGAAGTTGCCCCAGCGTCCGATTCCCTGACCGATAAGCAGGCTGATGCCGCCCATATCAAGGAGGTTAAGAATATTTATCTTTCTGACCTTGCAGACTATGAGCGCGGCGATGAGTCCGCCGATTATTCCGCCGTAGATGGCGAGACCGCCCTGCCAGATCTGCGGTATCTCCGCCGGATGGAGCTTATAATAGTCCCACTGGAATATAACATAGTACGCACGCGCACCGATTATTCCCGCGAGAGTGCCGTAGATGAGCACATCGAGCATCTTATCGAGGCTTATGCGCCACTTGTAGGCCATTCTGCCGCCGAAGAGCGCGGCGAGTATAAAGCCGAAGGCGATAATGACTCCGTAGAACTTGATGCTTATCTCATTTCCGAAGAGCGAGAACTCAACGAGGGTCGACGGGATGTTGAATCCCCTCTTGATCCATGTGAAATAGACGGTTGTGAAATCGGACATATACATCATCCTCTCATTTTAAGATGTAAAGCTTATTAGCTTTACGGGTTTTGTATCATTGAAATATCGGGCTCGGTCGTTTTAAGTCTTGTTTTTTAGCGCTAAACCCGATATTTTTCAACGCTTTTCGCAGTTTGAACAAACGGAATCGAAAGTCGTCAAATCTTCTGTGTAAAGTTATATAACTTTACACAGTTTGTCAGCTTTGGCAGGTCACATTCCGCTTATTCGGCCGCAGCTGCGATTATTTTTCTGAGTGTATCCACGCCCTCGCCGGTCTGCGACGAGAACGGAACAGTCTCGTAATCCGGGAAGTCGGCAAGCTCGGTTTTGAACGCCTCAAGGCGCTGTGCGCGCTCGGTTTTGTTGAGCTTGTCTATCTTCGTCAGAGCGATAACGGTTCTGTATCCGCCGGACTTCAGGAAGTTCAGCATATCGTAGTCATCCTTGCTCGGCTTGTGACGCGAGTCTATAAGCTGAACGACGAGCGTTATATTGCGCTCGGAGCCGAAAAAGCCCTCCATGAGCTCCGCCCAACGCAGCTTCTCGCTCTTTGCCGCCTTGGCGTAGCCGTAGCCCGGGAGATCGACAAAATTCACCTTGTCACCCTTAAAAAAGTTGACGGTGACAGTCTTTCCCGGTACAGAGCTGACGCGGGCAAGATTCTTGCGGTTAAAAAGCTTGTTGATAAGCGACGACTTGCCGACATTCGAGCGTCCCGAAAAAACTATCTCGGGCTCCGAGAATCTCTTGAGCTGAGAAGATGTGCCGTAAGAGCGGTCGAATTCAATGATATCAAATCTCATAAAAACCTCACTGAGTGACGCGGCTTCTGCGTCCGCCTGTTTTATCGTGCGCCGGGATGTCGGCGCGCTTGCTGTCCTTTTTGGCATCGTGTTCTTCAACGACCTCGGCGGGTCTGTCCACGGGGATGAGCGCGATGCTCAGCACCTCGTCAACATTGCTGACGGGGATAAACTCAACATTCGCCTTCACCGCGTCGTCGACCTCGTCCAAATCGGGCACGTTGGCCTTGGGGATAATGACGGTCTTTACGCCTCGTATGTAGGCCGCCATGGACTTCTCCTTGAGTCCGCCTATCGGCAGGACTCTGCCGCGCAGGGTGACTTCGCCGGTCATTGCAACATCACGTCTGACGGGCGTGTCGGTGAGCGCGGAGACGAGAGCCGTTGTCATAGTGACTCCCGCGGACGGGCCGTCCTTCGGAACCGCTCCCTCGGGGCAATGGATATGGATATCCTTATTTTTATAGAATTTGCTGTCTATTCCGAGCGAGTCTGCGCGAGAGCGGACATAGGACATCGCCGCATGGGCGCTCTCCTTCATAACGTCGCCCAGAGAGCCCGTGAGCTCGAGCTTGCCCGTGCCGTCGAGCACTGCGGCCTCAACCTCGAGCAGCTCACCGCCGACGGAGGTCCACGCAAGTCCGTTGACTACGCCTACCTCATCGGAATCCCTGAGACGCTCCTCTTTAAACTTCGGGTTGCCGAGCAGAGCCAAAAGGTCGCTCTCCTTGACGCTTATCTTCTCCTCGCCCTCAGCTATGCGCTTGGCGGCCTTGCGGCAGACGGAGGCTATGAGCTGTTCAAGCCTTCTGACGCCCGCCTCGCGGGTGTAGCCGTCAATCATATTTCTTATCGCGCCGTCCGTAAAGCGGAGCTGACGCGCCGTGAGCCCGTGCTTCTTGAGCTGCTTGGGAATGAGATGCTTTTTGGCGATATGGAACTTCTCCTCCGCAGTGTAGCTGCCCAATTCAATGACCTCCATGCGGTCATAGAGCGGCGCGGGGATATCGGACGCGACATTCGCCGTGGTTATAAACAGCACCTTGCTCAGATCATAGGGAATCTCAAGATAATTGTCCCTGAAGGCAAAGTTCTGTTCCGAATCGAGCACCTCGAGCAGCGCGGAGGACGGGTCGCCCTTGTAGTCGCTGCCGAGCTTATCTACCTCATCGAGGAGGATCAGCGGATTTGAGCTGCCCGCCTGCTGTATCGCGGCAATTATTCTGCCGGGCATGGAGCCTATGTATGTCTTTCTGTGGCCGCGTATCTCCGCCTCGTCATGGACGCCGCCGAGGGATATGCGGGCATATTTTCTGCCCATGGCGCGGGCAACCGACTTTGCAACCGAGGTCTTGCCGACTCCGGGAGGGCCGACAAGGCAGATTATCTGACCGCCGACATCTGGAGCTAAAGAGCGCACGGCCATAAATTCGAGTATACGCTCCTTGACCTTTTTGAGCCCGTAGTGATCCGCCTCAAGTATCTTGTTGGCGCGGGCGAGGTCGAGGTTATCCTTTGTATATTTTCCCCAGGGCAGGTCGAGGCAGGTTTCGAGATAGTTCCTGCTCACCGCCGCCTCGGGCGACTGAACCGCGTAGCGCTCGAGCCTGTCGCACTCGCGCAGAAGCTTCTCTTTCGAGGCATCGTCAACGGGCAGAGCCGCAATTTTATCGCGGAACTCCTGAATCTCCTCCTCGGGAGATACGCCGTTGTTGAGCTGCGAGGAGATGACCTTCAGCTGCTCGCGCAGATAGTATTCGCGCTGGCTGTCATCCATCTGCTTTTGAACCATCTCCTGAATCTCGTCCTCATATTCGAGCAGACGGGACTCCTTGAGCAGGAGCACGCAGAGCTTTTCAAGGCGCTTTATCGGGTCGAGCTCCTCTAAGACGGACTGCCTGTCCGGAAGCTCGAGGGCGATGTTGCCGGCAATGAAATCCGCCATATCGCCCGGATGGTCAAAGCCGAGCACGGAGAGAACGATATCCGGCGAGAGCTGGGGCGCACTCTGCGCATAGCCCTCGAAGATGCTCTTCGCGCTTCTGATAAGCGCCTGACCGTATTCGTTTTCTATATCATATTTGCGTATCGCGCAGGCTCTTATCGCGCCGACAAGATGCGGCTCGGTCGAGACTATGCCGTTGAGACGCGCGCGGTACATACCCTTGACCGACACGCGCACTATCATCTCGCCGTCAACCGGGAGCTTCGCAACGTGCGAAACGGTCGCAACAACGCCGAGCTTATAGAGGTCGTTGAAATCAGGGTCGTCTGTCATTATATCTTTTTGTGCAGTGAGAAAAATCCTCCTGTCGCCGTCAAGCGCCGCCTTCAGCGCCGCCATTGACTTTTCTCTGCCGACATCGAAATGTACCTGCATACCGGGGAACACTACGAGTCCGCGCAGTGCGACGGTCGGCATAAGCAGAGCCGCAGATTCAAATTTATCTTCCATAATATATCTTCCTTTTTCGTTGATTGCCGCCTTAACGCGGCTTTCCCCCGTCTTTACAGTAAACCTGTTATCGGTTTATTATACTTCATCTTGCCCGCTCCGTCAACCGACAGAGTCGGGAGGAATGTGTAAAATAAGGGATATCGGGCGGTTTTTTCCGATATAAAAACGTGACCGGAGCGGTGCGTGCCGTTCCGGTCCGAGAATTTATTTCTTCTTTTTGCCAAAGAATCCGCGCTTCTCATCAGGGGTGACATCGCTGTAGCCCATGGTATCCTTGAAGTTTTTGAGTGCCTCGCGCTGAGGCGCGGTCAGATCCTTCGGGACTTCGACGATAATACGGATATACTGATCGCCTCTGCCGTGCGAGTTGAGATACTGAACGCCCTTGCCCTTGAGGGACATGACAGTGCCGGGCTGAGTGCCGGCGGGCAGGTCAAACTTGACCTTGCCGTCAATGGTAGGCACCATGATACTGTCGCCCAAAGCCGCCTGGACGAAGTTTACCTTGCAGTCGTACCAGATGTTATAGCCCTCACGTTCAAAGAACGGATGCGGTCTGACAAATACGGACACATGGAGATCTCCGGAGGGACCTCCGTTCGAGCCCATGCTGCCCTCGCCGCGTACGGAAATAACCTGTCTGTCGTCTATGCCGGCAGGGATATTCACCTCAAGCTCGCGGCGCTTGGACACACGTCCGCCGCCGCGGCACTTCTGACACGGCTTCTCAACTATCTTGCCCTTGCCGCCGCACCTGGTACAGGTCTTAGTGGTCGAAATAACACCGAACGGTGTTCTCTGCTGAACATTCACCTGACCTCTGCCGCCGCAGTCGGGGCAGGTCTTGACGCTTGAGCCCGGCTGAGCACCCGAGCCGCCGCAGTCGGAGCAGGTCTCAATACGGTGTATCTCCACCTTGCGCTTGCAGCCTTTAGCCGCCTCTTCAAATGAAATCGTGACGCGCGCCTGAACATCGTCGCCGCGTCTGGGCGCGTTGGGGTCGGAACGTCCGCCGCCGAAGCCGCCGAAGCCGCCGCCTCCTCCGAAGAAGCTGCCGAAAATATCGCCCAAATCGAAGTCAACGCCGCCGGAGCCCGTGCCCCAGCCGCCTGCGCCGCCGCCCGCGCCGAAGTTGGGATCGACGCCGGCATGGCCGAACTGGTCATACCTGCCGCGCTTATCCTTATCGGAGAGCACCTCGTAGGCCTCGTTGACCTCCTTGAATTTCGCCTCGGCGTCAGCGTTGCCGGGGTTGAGATCGGGATGATACTGCTTCGCCTTCTGACGGTATGCTTTTTTTATCTCGTCCTCAGTGGCATTTTTGCTGACCCCGAGCACCTCGTAAAAATCTCTTTTATCTGCCAAGGGAAATTACTCCTTTATACAATATACAATTCATCCGAAATCCATTTTAACGGATTTTCGTCAATGTATTGCCAAATTTCAAAATATTCCTTTTCGCCGCGTATCACGCAGTCGTAAAAAGATTTCTGCCAAACGGATACGCCGAGTTCTTTTGAAACCCACCGCTTCATTGAACCTACAACGGTCGATACTGTAGGGGCGGATATCATCCGCCCGCTCTCATCGGCGGTAATTGTAAGAATCAAATGAATATGGTTCGGCATTATGCAATATTTGTCTACCGCAACACCTTCATAGTGCTTTTCGATTGACTCAATTGCCGTTTTCACCGTTTCACCGCAGCGGGAAAGCCCGACATCAAGATTGGATTTTTTCCACAGCAAAGGCTTTTTATCTCCGGTGCAGACCGTTATGAAATAAGCCCCGCTCGAAGAATAGTCATACCCATCCAGACGTATCTTCTTTCTTGACGGTTTTTTCATATTCATAGGCATCATCATATCGCGGGCGGATAATATCCGCCCCTACAAATCAAACACGCAAACCGCGCAGAGCCCACGGCTATACGTAGGTTCATGCGCGATAACCGCGTAAACATTATCTCTTCCGCAATGTGTATCGGCGCAGCGAGCCCGAGACGGCTTTTCGCGGGCGGATGATATCCGCCCCTACATTAATGACCGAACGGGCACGGTTCTCACAACGCCGTATCGTGCGAAATTACGCATTGCCGGCTGTCAATTCCTGCGAAAAGGCAGGCAATAGCGGAATTTTGTGCGAGACAAGGCGTGAGGTTCTGCCCGCGAGGGAGCGTACATCGGTACGTGACCGAACGGGCATGGTTCTCACAACGCCGTATCGTGCGGAATTACGCATTGCCGACTGTCAATTCCTGCGAAAAGACAGGCAATAGCGGAATTTTGTGCGAGACAAGGCGTGGGGTTCTGCGGGCAAAGGAGCGCACTTTGTGTGCGTGACTGCCGCCCGCAGGTTCTCACAACGCCGTATCGCGCGAAATTACGCATTGCCGGCTTAGTCGTTGTCTTCGGGGACGTCGGTATAATTCGCCTCCGTGTATCCCGCATCGCTGCCGGGCTGAGCGCCGTCGGCACCCTGCTGAGCCTGAGCCTGCTCTGCGGCAGCCTTGTAGACCTTCTCGGAAATCTCGTAGAACTTAGAGGTGAGCTCCTCCTGGCGGGACTTGATGAGGTTGATATCCTCGCCCTTGAGGGCTTCCTTGAGGGCATCGATCTTGTCGTTGATGTCCTTCTTGTCGTCCTCGGAGAACTTGTCGCCGTCCTCGCTGACGAGCTTCTCGCACTGATAGACCATCTGGTCTGCGCCGTTTCTGATATCAACTTCCTCGCGGCGCTGCTTATCCTCCTCGGCGAACTTCTCGGCCTCGTCAACAGCCTTCTGGATATCCTCCTTGGACATATTGGACGAGGAGGTGATGGAGATCGACTGCTCCTTGCCGGTGCCCAGATCCTTAGCGGAGACATGGACTATGCCGTTTGCGTCGATATCGAAGGTGACTTCGATCTGCGGAACGCCTCTGCGTGCGGGCATGATGCCGTCGAGGTGGAACACGCCGAGGGTCTTGTTATCCTTAGCGAAATCTCTCTCGCCCTGAAGAACGTGGACTTCAACGGAAGGCTGATTGTCAACCGCGGTGGAGAAAATCTGGCTCTTCTTGACGGGGATGGTGGTGTTTCTGTCGATAATCTTGGTGTTTATGCCGCCCATAGTCTCGATACCGAGTGACAGCGGGGTAACATCGAGAAGAAGCAGTCCCTTGACATCGCCTGCAAGGACGCCGCCCTGGATAGCCGCGCCGATAGCGACGCACTCGTCGGGGTTGATGCCCTTGAAGGGCTCGATGCCTGTATATTTCTTAACGGCTTCCTGAACTGCGGGGATACGGGACGAGCCGCCGACCATAAGGATCTTGTGAAGCTCGGAAGTCTTGAGGCCGGAGTCCGAGATAGCCTGGCGAACGGGGCCCATTGTCGCTTCGACGAGGTCTGCGGTGAGCTCGTTGAACTTAGCTCTGGTGAGGGTCATCTCAAGGTTGAGCGGAGTGCCGTCGGATTTCATTCCGATGAAGGGCAGGTTGATGGTGGAGGTGGTGACGTTGGAAAGCTCAATCTTCGCCTTCTCGGCAGCCTCCTTCAGTCTCTGCATGGCCATCTTATCGCCGCGCAGGTCAACGCCCTCGCTCTTCTTGAACTCGTCGGCTATCCAATCGATAACTCTCTGGTCGAAATCGTCGCCGCCGAGGCGGTTGTTACCGGCAGTTGCAAGAACCTCCTGAACGCCGTCGCCCATCTCGATGATGGAAACATCGAAGGTGCCGCCGCCGAGGTCATAAACCATGACCTTCTGATCATTCTCTTTGTCTATACCGTAAGCAAGAGCAGCCGCCGTGGGCTCATTGATTATTCTCTTGACCTCAAGGCCAGCTATCTTGCCTGCGTCCTTAGTCGCCTGACGCTGGGAGTCGGTGAAGTAAGCGGGAACGGTGATAACAGCCTCCGTGACCTTCTCGCCGAGATAGGCCTCTGCGTCGGTCTTGAGCTTCTGAAGAATCATCGCGGAAATTTCCTGAGGGGTGTACTTCTTGTCGTCAATCTTAACTTTGTAATCGGAACCCATCTGTCTCTTGATGGAGGAGACGGTTCTGTCGGGATTTGTGATAGCCTGACGCTTTGCGACCTGGCCGACAAGTCTCTCGCCGGTCTTGCCGAATGCGACGACGGAAGGCGTTGTTCTTGCGCCCTCGGCGTTGGGGATAACGACGGGCTCGCCGCCCTCGATAACCGCTACACATGAATTTGTTGTACCTAAGTCAATACCTATAACCTTTGACATAATAAATTACCTCCGAAGTAATGAATAGTTTAATTTATATTCCAAAAATGCCTTGCGGCATCAGTTGGCAACCTGAACGACTGCGGGTCTTATGACCGTGTCGCCGAGCTTATAGCCCTTTGTGAAAACCTTGACGATAACATTCTCGCCGACGTTCTCGTCCTCGGTGTGCATAACAGCCGAGTGGATATTCGGGTCAAACGCATCGCCCTCTGCGCCGAACGCCTCGATATTGAGTGTTTTCAGGATATCGATGAACTGCCTGTATATCTGCTCGACTCCCTGACGGTAGCTTTCGGCATCGGCCTCGGCGTTCAAAGCGGCGCGTTCAAAATTATCTATGACCGGGAGAAGCTTCTCGACGACGTCCGTTTTCGAGCGAACCTTTATGTCGTCCTTCTCGCGCAGCGAACGCTTGCGGAAGTTATCATATTCCGCAGCGAGGCGCAGGAAGTTGTCGGCACTCTCCTTGACTGACTGCTGAGCTTTTTCGAGCTCCTTTTCGAGCTCGGCTATGCGGTCGGCCTGTGCGTTTTTCTTCGAGGACTTCGAGGCTTTCTTTTCAGCCTTCTTCGTATCCTCCGCCGGAGCGGTTTCGGCTTTGTTTTCCTCCGCCTGCTCGGGCTTTTTCGTGCTCTCGCTCATTGGTGTTACATTCCTTTCGTTACTCTTCAAGTGCCTTTTCCATTGTTTTGCTTATGCACTGAGAAATATATTTAAGACCGGGAACCAGTCTGCGGTAGTCCATTCTTGTCGGCCCGATAATGCCTATCGAACCGGTGCTGTCCTCGCCGACGGTGTATCTCGCAAGGATGACGCTCGAATTGTCGAGCTGAACGAAACCGTTCTCTCTGCCTATCCTTATTTCGAGCTCGCCCTTCATGCTGTCCGCAAGGGTTCTCAGCGGAGCTCCGCGACTCAAAAACTCGAGCAGCTCGTATGCTCTGCCTGCATACTCTCTGTGGTGCAGCAGATTCGACTGACCGGAGAGAAAGACGTGCGGCTGAGCGGCGTTCTGCGAAAGCTCGGCGACTGCCGAGAGCATCGGGAACATCGCAAGCGACTCCATTCCGAGCCGCGCCGCTATCGACTGGAGATAAGCGGGAGTGAGCGCGCTGACTGGTACTCCTATGAGCATGGCCTGCGCGACATTGTAGAAGGTCTCGCAGACCGTTGTGTCTATCGGGGAATCGAGCCTGAAGAGCTTGCTTCTTAAAATTCCGTTGCTCGCCAAGAGCACTATCATCGCGGTGTGCGGCGATATGGGAACAAGCTCGACGCGCTTTATCTTCGTGTTCTCGCCCGAGGGGGTCGTCATGACGGCGGCGCACTCGGTGAGATAGGCAAGCGCCTCGCCCGCGTGCCTCAAGAGGCTTTCGGGGTCGCCGTTTGCATTTCCGATACCCGCGTCTATGAGCCTGCGCGATTCGTCGCTGAGCTCGCTCTCGGGGACGAGGTTATCGACATAGTAGCGGTAGCCCTCGCCTGTGGGGACGCGCCCCGCCGAGGTGTGCGGCTGATCGAGCAGCCCGAGATAGCCGAGATCCGCCATCTCGTTTCGCACGGTGGCGGAGGAAACGGACATATCGAGAGAATCGAGCAGAGTCTTTGAGCCGACGGGCTCGCCGGTCTTTATATACTGCTCGACAACTGCTGCAAGAATTTTCTCTTTTCTCTCGCTCAGTTCCATCTGTCTCTGCCTTTCGTTTTGTTCATTAGCACTCTCAATGTCCGAGTGCTAACTTACAATTCATACTATACAACTCCTTGCAGATTTTGTCAACAATTTATTTGTAAACACTTTGTGAACTCCGCATTGACATAGAAAAAATCTGCGATATAATAAGTATATGCACGAAAAAAGCAAAATCCGAGGAGCATACGCATGAAATACAATTATATTATATTCGACCTCGACGGCACTCTGCTGAACACGCTCGACGACCTGCGGGACAGCACTAACTACGCCCTGCGCCGCTTCGGCTTTCCCGAGCGCACGACGGACGAGGTCAGACGCTTTGTCGGCAACGGCGTTGCAAGGCTCATACACTTAGCCGTTCCCGAGGGCACGGACGAAAAAACGGAGGCCGACTGCCTTGCGGTGTTCAAGGCGCACTACAAAGATAATATGACCAACAAAACAGCCCCTTACCCCGGGATAATCGAGCTGCTCAAAAAGCTGCGCGAGCGCGGGGTCAAAATCGCCGTTGTGTCGAACAAGTTCGAGCCGGCGGTAATCGGGCTGTGCGAGGATTATTTCAAAAGCTTAATTGACACCGCGGTCGGTCAGACCGAGGACAGGCAGAAAAAGCCCGCTCCCGACGGCGTTTTATACGCAATGAAGCTGCTCGGCGCGAACCCTGCCGAGACAGTCTATTCCGGCGATTCCGAGGTTGATGTTGTGACGGCGAGAAACTCAAAATTGCCGTGCATCGGCGTGTCGTGGGGCTTCCGCGACAGAAAGGTGCTCGTTGACGGCGGCGCTTCTTATATCGCCGACAGTGCGGAAGATATATTAAGTATTATGGAATAACGGCTTTTTGGGGAGGGGAAACAATGTCCGAATCTATTTACGAATTTTTATGGTATGTCAACAACATAATGCTCGCTCTGCTTCAGGGCGGCTTTCTTTGGTATAACCTGACGCCGAAATTTAATAAACACCTTGTCTTTTTGATAACCACCGTTCCGTTTGTGTTTTTTGTTGTCTCGCAGAAATTCGTGACCTTTGTTGCCCCGTCGTTTCTGGTTCTGCTTCCGCTCGCGTATTATTTCATCTGCGCGGCGGTGCTCTACAAGGACAAGTTCCGAACGAAGGCATTTGTGTCGATAGCGATTTTTGCGTTGGAATCCTGCTTCACCGCCGTTTTTGTTACAGTATCGAATATACTGAAGATAGGCGGTAGCGACCCTGAGGCCAATCTGGTTCTCACGCCGTTTCTGCTCGTGTACACAGTGGTTTTTCTTGTGTTTACATATTTCAGAAAGCGAAAGCTTGAGGGCGGGTCAATAAAACCGACTTCGATGCTTGCATTTATCATCTTTCCGCTGAGTCAAATGCTGCTGCTCGACACCTGCATAATCCTGTTAAATCACTTCAATTGGGCGGGCGAAAACAGCCCTCTTTCCCTTTTTAAAGACCGTGATCGCACAACAATAATAGTTTTTGCCGTCGTCGCAATTTTCAGTATCGCCGCAGACGTCATACTTTTCTATGTCATGAACCGCTCTTCGCAGAACGAAAAGCTACGCGAGGCACTGAAGATGCAGGAATATCAGAACAGCGTCAACCTCGAATACTACAAGAATGTCGAGCAAAACAGCGTTGAGGCGAGAAAGATACGTCACGACCTCGCCAACATGGTACAGACCGCCTGCGAGATAATGGAGAACGGTACGGACAGCGATAAGGAGTCCGCAAAGAAGATGCTCTCTCAGCTCAAAGCAGAGGTTGCGGACATAAAAATAGAGCGCTTCTGCCAAAACACGCTCGTAAATGCGATAGCCTCGAACAAGGCCGCGGAATGCAGAAAAAACGAAATCGATTTCGACTTTGACCTACGCGTTCCGGAGACTCTCGACATAGAAGAAATAGATATATGCAAGGCTTACGTCAACATTTTCGACAACGCGATAAACGCGGCGAAGGCAATCGACGGGAAAAGATATGTAAAGATAAAGAGCTTTACAGACGAGAGCGACGGGATGCTCTACATAACCGGCGAAAACAATGTGGCTCCGGACTATGAGGACAAGAAAAAGAGCCGCACGGGCGAGCACGGCTACGGATTGAGGATTCTCAGAGACACCGCCGAAAAATACGGCGGACGGCTTGTGACCGACGACAAGGTAGACACCTTTACAGTCGTTATGACGATGAGCGCGGCCGCGGACAGCCCGAAAAACTGATTTCGGCGCGGAAAACAAATAAAAAAAGAAGGTCATAATCGCAGCAACCGCTCGGATTATGACCTTCAAAATTTTTCTTCAGTTCTGCATTAAATGCAGCCCCTATTATTTCGGAATGAACCAGAAAATGTGCTCAAGAATAAATCTTACATATTCAAAGTACGCCTCTAAAATTCTCTGGATGATCTCCATTTCTTTTCCCTCCTCATTTTAATTACGCGATTCCGAAAATCAGCTTTATAAGCTCAATTATCGGTCCTATTGTGACCCAATAAAGTGCCTTGCCCGACCACTCGAGCGCCTTAAGCAACAGTTCCAATGCCGCTTCCATTTCGTCCCCTCCCTTCGCATTGTAAGATTGACTTATAACTGCATTTATAGTATAATCTCTACGCTTTGTTGCGTCAATCAACAAAAATTTACGATTTGTGCGCAACTGAACAAATCGGGTCTTTTTTGTTCAGTTGACAACCTACGGAGGCAAAGATTTCATGGAAAACCGCCGCATTTCAATAACAAAGCAGTTGCTTTGCGAGAGCTTCATGTCACTGCTCAAGCAAAAGCCCATAGACAAAATTTCGGTAACGGAGCTCTGCCAAGCAGCCAACGTCAATAGAGGGTCTTTCTATGCCCACTATGCCGATGTTTACGACCTTTTGGGGCAAATAGAAAGCATAGTCTACGAGCGCCTCTGCAACGCCGTGAAAAACTGCAACTACACAAGAAGCGATTTTCCGCTGATAAACAGAGTGATAGAAGCCGTAAAGGCCGAGCGTTCATTTTGCGACGCGCTGTTCGGCAAATACGGTAGCAAGCAATTTTTAGACAAGTGCTGCGAAATAAACAGACAGGACATAACGAACGAGTGGCGGAAAAAATATCCCGGTTTGGACGACTTGACTTTAGACACGACATACACCTTTATGGTCAAGGGCTCCTTGGGCATAATCGAGGAATGGGTCAACAACGATTTTTCTCAACCCGCCGACTTCATTTCGCTTTCAATATGCGATATGTACGCCGCCGTTCTTGCAAAGCTTGACGGTATGCAGAAAAGCGTTGCCGCCAAAAAATAAAATACGACAGATCAAAAAAAGTAAAAAGCTGTAAGTTACCGAACGCCGCAGGGCGGGTAATTTACAGCTTTGTTTGTTTTGTCTGTCAATCGTCGTCGAGCTTGAGGACCGCCATAAACGCCTCCTGCGGCACTTCGACCGTGCCGAACTGGCGCATACGCTTCTTGCCCTCCTTCTGCTTTTCGAGCAGCTTCTTCTTTCGGGTTATGTCGCCGCCGTAGCACTTGGCAAGAACGTCTTTTCTCATCGCCTTGACAGTCTCGCGGGCGATGACCTTACCGCCGATGGCTATCTGAATCGGAATCTCAAACAGCTGGCGCGGGATGTTGTCCTTGAGCTTTTCGGCTATCTTTCTTGCGCGCCCGTATGCCTTGTCGGAGTGGATAATAAACGAAAGCGCGTCGATTATCTCGCCGTTCAGGAGAACGTCGAGCTTTACGAGGTTCGAGCGGCGGTAATCGGTTATCTCATAGTCAAACGACGCATAGCCGCGGGTGCGCGACTTGAGAGAATCGAAGAAATCGTAGATTATCTCGTTGAGCGGCAGCTCATAGAGGATGTCCACGCGGTCGGAGGCGATATAGGTCATGTTCCTGAACACGCCGCGGCGCTCCTGGCACAAGTCCATTATAGCGCCGACATATTCGGGCGGCGAATAGATATGCGCGTTGGTGAACGGCTCCTCGCTGTAATCGATATTGACGGGGTCGGGATAGTGAGTCGGGTTATCGATTTCGATAACCCTGCCGTCGGTCAGGTGTATCTTATATATGACGCTCGGAACGGTGGTCACGAGGTCGAGGTCGTATTCGCGCTCAAGGCGCTCCTGGATTATCTCGAGGTGGAGCAGACCCAAAAAGCCGCAGCGGAAGCCGAAGCCGAGCGCGCCGGAGGTCTCCGGCTCATATGAGAGCGAGGCGTCGTTGAGCTGGAGCTTTTCGAGCGCGTCGCGCAGGTTCTCGTAGTCCGCGCCGTCGGCGGGATATACGCCGCAGAAAACCATCGGGTTCACCTTGCGGTAGCCTGCAAGCGGCTCTTTTGCGGGGTTCTCCGCGGTAGTCACGGTATCGCCGACGCGGGCGTCGCTGACGGTCTTTATCGAGGCGGTAATATATCCGACCTCGCCCGAGGTCAGCTCTTCGGCAGGCTCCATGCTCATAGCGCGCATATAGCCGACCTCGACAACGGTAAACTGTGCGCCGGTCGCCATCATGCGCATGGTGTCGCCTGCCTTAATCCTGCCCTCTTTTATTCGCACATAGACGATAACGCCCTTGTAGCTGTCATAGACAGAGTCGAAGATAAGCGCTCTGAGCGGCAAATTATCGTCGGTCTCGGGCGCGGGGATATCCAGAACTATGCGTTCGAGCACGGCCTCTACATTTTCGCCCGTCTTTGCCGAGACGCGCGGGGCGTTCGAGCAGTCGAGTCCGATTATCTCCTCAACTTCCTCGGCAACTCTGTCGGGGTCGGCTGCGGGCAGGTCAATTTTATTGATAACCGGGACTATCTCGAGGTCGTGGTCGAGCGCCAAATAGGTGTTCGCCAGCGTCTGCGCCTCGATGCCCTGCGACGCGTCGATTATGAGCACCGCACCCTCGCACGCGGCAAGGGAGCGCGAGACTTCATAGTTGAAATCGACGTGGCCGGGAGTGTCGATGAGATTGAGCTCATAGACCTCGCCGTCGCTCGCGGTGTAGTCCATCTTGACAGCGTGCGCCTTTATTGTTATTCCGCGCTCGCGCTCAAGATCCATATTGTCGAGAATCTGGGCGGTCATATCGCGCTTCGCCACGGAGTCGGTCAGCTCGAGGAGTCTGTCCGCAAGGGTCGATTTGCCGTGGTCGATGTGCGCTATAATGCTGAAATTTCTGATGTTTTCTTTCTTCGTAGACAATTCTTTGATCCTTTCGTGGGTCTTTAGTCAAGCTCGGCGAAAAGAGTATCCGCAGACGGTCTGCCTATCCACATATCGCCGAAGCTCTGACCCGCTATTTCCTCGCAGCGCTTTATCTGCTCGGGGGTCAGAGTGCATCTGCCCGTCTCCTTCTTCTCTTTTATCGCCTCGATTATCATCTTGTGATCCTCTCGGGTCATCTTATAGGTGAACACGCAGACATAGACAAGGGCGACAAAGATAAGCGGCAGTATGCAGTAAGTCAGTCGCAGGCCGAATATGCCCTTGGCGGTCTGCTCGAGGGCGTTCGCATTCTCCGCGCCGGTGCGCAGGCCGAAGCCGTTGAGAATGAAGCCTGTGAACGCGCTCATAAGTCCGTTTATGGTCTTTTTGATGAGCGTATTAAACGTCGAGATAACGCCCTCGCGGCGGCGGCCCGTTATCATCTCATCAACATCCGTAACATCGGGCTGGATATTGGTGGCGGTGAAGCCGGGGCCGGAGAAGCCGAAATTATAGAGGAATATAGCAATAATAATGACCCAAAGCGGGGTGTTCTTGTTGATGAAAAGGTTCATTATAAGTCCGGCGGCCATAATCGGAGTTAAAATCTTTCCGCACAGCTGCTTGCCCTTTTTCATCGTCATAAGATAGTTTATCGGGAAGCCCGATGCCTCGGACGCGCCTGCAATCGATTGCAGGGTATTGAAATAGCCGAAGCGCTGGGCGATATATCTGATGAAATACTGGTTGGAGTTCGCATAGAAGCCCTTTGCCATGGTATACATCGAGTTCAGTGCAAAATAGCGTCTGAACGCCTTGTTGCGGAACACCTGCTTATACTCCTCGATAAGCATTGTCGCGTTAAAGGGCGGCAGCTTCATATCGAGCGAGCTCGGCTCCTTCGTGCATTTGAAGGTCACGAGCAGGGGCAGCGAGAACCACAGACACAAAATCGCGCCGAAGAACATAAACTTCGGTCTTGAAGCGGCGGACATCTCCATGTTCGTAAAGCCGAGCGACAGCGACACGAGCAGGAAGGAAGTGACCATGCCCACGGAGTTCATTATATACTGCACCGAGTTATACTGCGTGCGCAGCGAATACTCGGGCGCGACAACGGGCAGCATGGCAACATGGGGCACGGTGACGAGAGTCAGCGCCGTGTTATAGAGCATATAGGCGAGCATATAGTAGAGCATTGTCGCAGTCGTGTTGCCGGTAGCCGAGATGCCGAACGAGGTCCACAGGCAGAAATACGAAACCGCTATCGGAACAAAGCCCCAGAGCAGATATCTTCTGTGTCTGCCGTATTTCGAGCGCGTGCGGTCGGTTATGATGCCCATGACGGGGTCTGTGATCGCGTCCCAGATATGAGCCATGGCAATGACCATTCCGGCCTGGTCGGGTCTGAGCTTTTCGACCTCGGTCAAAAATGACAGAAAATAGAGCGAGATGATGTACGAGCCGCCGCCGAAAAGTATGCTTGCGAAATTGTAGCCCACCATGGGGCCTATCTTTCCGAAGAACGACGATATCTTTGAGTCCTTTTTACTCACTGTTTTCCCCTCTTTGCTTTGTTTATAATACAGCCGCTATTATAACAATATAATTTTACAGTAAAACCCGGATTTGTCAATACAATGTTGAAAAAGCGTCGGTCGGATAAAAAAATATTTTTTTATCAAAGGCTCGGCGAAAAAATTTATTGTTCTTTTTATATCGATATTCCGTTACTGTTTATGTTTTTCGGCGCTTTGTCCGCACTATTTTCGGCAAAATGCACAGACAAAATCCGCCTTGCGGAATAACGCACAAAAAGGCGGGCGGACAAGCGGTCAAAATCTCTTTTACGCGCCTTGACTTTTGGCGTTTTTTAGATTATCATATGCTGGAATGAATAATAGGGGAGAAAGCACTTATGCTAAACAATACCGAAAAAACAATGGAAAAAATCGTCGCCCTGTGCAAGAACAGAGGCTTTATTTTTGCCGGAAGCGACATCTACGGCGGTCTTGCGAACACTTGGGACTACGGCCCGCTGGGCGCGAGAATGAAAAACAACGTCAAGGACACCTGGCGCAAGAGATTCATTCAGGAGCGCAGAAACAGCTACGAGGTTGACGCGGACATTCTCATGCACCCGAGAGTCTGGGAGGCGAGCGGACACATCGCCAGCTTCTCCGACCCGCTGCTCGACTGCAAGGAATGCAAAATGCGCCACAGAGCCGATACTCTCATCGAGAATTTCGACCCCAACGCCCATCCCGACAGCATGACCAAGGAGGAGATGTTTGAGTTCATTAAGGCTCACTCCATCCCCTGCCCTCACTGCGGCAAGCACAACTTCACGGACATAAGAGAGTTCAACCTCATGTTCCAGACCTACCGCGGAGTCACCAACGACGCCAAGAGCATAATCTATCTGCGCCCCGAAAACGCGCAGGGCGAATATGTAAACTTCCTCAACGTCCAGCGCTCGATGAGAGCGAAGCTGCCCTTCAGCATCGGCCAGATAGGCAAGGCGTTCAGAAATGAGATAACCCCCGGCAACTTCACCTTCAGAACCATCGAGTTCGAGCAGATGGAGTTCCAGACCTTCTGCAAGAAGGGCTCCGACAACGAGCTTTATGACTACTTCAAGCAGTTCGGCAAGAAGTATTTTGAGGATCTCGGCATAGCTCCCGAGCATCTGCGCTTCCACGACCATGAGAAGCTCGCTCACTACGCCAAGGCCGCGTGCGACATAGAGTTCCTCTTCCCGTTCGGCTGGGGCGAGATAAACGGTACGCATAACAGAACGGACTTCGACCTGACGAGACATCAGGAATACAGCGGTCAGAAAATGGACTACCTCGATCCCGAGACTAACGAGAAGTTCATTCCCTATATAATAGAATCCACCTACGGACTCGACAGAACCGTGCTCGCGCTGCTGTGCGAAGCGTATGACGAGGAAGTTATCGACGCAGAGAAGAACGACACCCGCGTGGTGCTCCACCTCTCCCCCGTCGTCGCGCCCTACAAGGCCGCGGTGCTTCCCCTGTCGAAGAAGCTGTCCGGCGAGGCTGTCAGGATTTGTGACGAGCTTAGCCGCAAATTCATGGTCGACTTCGACGAGACCGGCTCCATCGGCAAGCGCTATCGCCGCCAGGACGAGATCGGCACTCCGCTTTGCATCACCTTTGACTTCGACTCCGTCGAGGATCACTGCGTGACCGTGCGCGACCGCGACACGATGAAGCAGGAGCGTATTGCGATAGACGAGCTTGAAAGCTACATCGCCTCGCGCATCGAGTTCTGATTTTTAAGCAAGTTTACAAATTTCAAAGGAGAGCGAAACACATGAAAGTAAATTTCACCGAGACTGTCCTTCGAGACGCGAATCAGTCGCTTATTGCGACCCGTATGCCCTTTGAGGCTTTCGAGGGAATACTGCCGGAGCTTGACAAGGCCGGCTACTATTCGCTCGAGTGCTGGGGCGGCGCCACGTTCGACTCCTGCCTGCGTTATCTCAACGAAGACCCGTGGGAGCGCCTGCGCAAGATTCGCAAGGCCTGCCCGAACACCAAGCTTCAGATGCTCCTCAGAGGTCAGAATCTTCTGGGCTATAAGCATTATCCCGACGATGTCGTCCGTCTTTTTGTCAGAAAGAGCGTTGAAAACGGTATCGACATCATCCGCATATTTGACGCCCTCAACGACCTGAGAAACATCGAAACGGCAGTTGACGAGACTGTTAAGTGCGGCGCTCACGCATCCGGAACCATTTGCTACACCACCAGCCCCATCCACAACATCGAAAGCTACATCAAGCTCGCAAAAGACCTCGAGAGCATGGGTGTCCAGTCCGTCTGCATAAAGGACATGGCGGGCATCATGGACCCCCAGAGCGCTTACGATCTTGTCAAGGGCATAAAGGAGAATATATCGCTCCCCGTTATCGTCCACACTCACTCGACCACAGGCCTCGGCCCCGTGACCCTGCAGAAGGCCGTTGAAGCCGGCGCGGATGTTATCGACACCGCTATCTCCTGCTTCTCGAACGGCACCTCTCAGCCGCCCACAGAGACTATGGCCTACATTTTCGAGAAAGAGGGCTGCGAAGTCCCGCTCGATATGGGCACGCTCAAGAAAATCAACGATTTCTTCAAGCCCGTTCGCAACGACGCTCTCAAGAGCGGACTGCTCAACCCCGTCGTTTTGACAACTCAGACCGACGCTCTCAACTATCAGATTCCCGGCGGAATGCTCTCGAACCTTGTCGCTCAGCTGACAGCGCAGAAGAAGCTTGACAAGCTCGATGAAGTTCTCGCGGAAACCCCGAGAGTCCGCGAGGATCTCGGCTATCCTCCGCTCGTCACCCCCATGAGCCAGATGGTCGGCGTTCAGGCGACCGCAAACGTGCTCGCGGGCGAGAGATACAAGAACATCTCCAAGGAAGTTAAGAACTATATCAAGGGCGAATACGGCAAGGCTCCCGGCAAGATAAATGAGGAGCTGCAGAAGAAGGTTCTCGGCGACGAGAAGCCGATAACCTGCCGCTATGCGGACCTGCTTGAGCCCGGTCTTCCGGCTGCAAGAGAGTATCTCGGCGACAGAGCGACCTGCGACGAGGATGTTCTCTCTTATATAGCCTTCCCGACACAGGCGGAAGCGTTCTTCGACAAGCGCGACGAGAGAAAGAAGAACACTTTCAAATATAAGATAGAGAGACTCGACTGAGCCTCGGCAGAAAGGAATGGTTTTATCAATGTTTGATAACTTTGACATGGATATGCCTCTGGGCGAAAAGCTTGTTTTCGCTCTTCAGGTCTCCCTCTTCGGAATCATTATGGTATTCTTGCTGCTTATCATCCTTGCCGTGCTTATCATGATAATCTCCCGCGTTGTCAGACTCGGCGAGAATATCGCGGCCAAGAAAGGCAAGAAAAATGCCGATTCCGATGCTCCCGCACCCGCGCAGCAGGCCGCCGCTGCCGGAACTCCCCTGCCCGGCACACAGTCGCAGGGCACATTAGACCTTGACGGCGTTGACGAGCCGACCGCTGCGGTCATTATGGCAATAGTCAGCGACGAGAGCGGAGTCCCGCTCAACAGACTGCTGTTCAAATCCATAAAGAAGATAGACTGATGCGGCTCTCGCCGACAACTGAAAGGAATTGTAATCATGAAATATGTTGTTACATTAAACGGCAAAAACTATGAGGTCGAGGTCGAGGAGACCGACGCCGTTATAACCGCTGTTACCGACGCCGCTCCCGCGGCTCCCGCAGCTGCCGCACCCGTCGCCCCCGCAGTAGCTCCCGCCCCTGCCGCCGCTCCCGCAGCAGCCGCAGAGGGTCAGAAGGTTCTCTCTCCCATGCCCGGCACGATACTGAGCGTCAACGTCAACGTAGGCTCTTCCGTAAAGGCCGGAGATATACTCCTCATTCTTGAGGCTATGAAGATGGAAAACGAAATAGTCGCTCCCTGCGACGGCACTGTCAGACAGCTCACCGTCCAGAAGGGCTCGACCGTCGCTACGGACGCACTGCTCGCCGTAGTCGGCTAAGGGGGATAGTAAATGGACATACTCGGAATCTTAAAAGGCTTCTGGGAGAGCTCGGGTCTCGCCGTGCTCACCTGGAGAGAGGGCGTAATGATCCTCGTGTCGTTCGTCCTGCTCTATCTGGCCATTGCCAAAAAATTCGAACCTCTTCTGCTGCTTCCCATCGCGTTCGGTATCCTGCTTGCAAACCTGCCCGGCGCAGGTCTTATGGATGACCCGACCGGCATTATCGACCCGCTGAGTACAACAATACGGGAGGGCGCGCACTGGTATGACATCGGAATCCTGCGCCTGATATATGCGGGCGTCAAGAGCAGTATCTTCCCGTGTCTTATCTTCATGGGCGTCGGAGCGATGACCGACTTCGGTCCCCTGCTCGCAAACCCGATGAGCCTGCTGCTCGGCGCCGCCGCACAGCTCGGCATCTATGTTGCTTTCACTATTGCTATCCTGCTCGGCTTCACCCCGCAGGAGGCTGCCGCTATCGGCATCATCGGCGGCGCGGACGGCCCAACGGCTATATTCCTCGCCTCGAAGCTTGCGGCTCACCTGCTCGCACCGATAGCAGTTGCGGCATATTCGTATATGGCTCTTATCCCGATTATTCAGCCGCCCATCATGAAGCTTCTTACCACAAAGAAGGAGCGCGCAGTCGAGATGAAGCAGCTCAGAACCGTCAGCAAGACAGAGAAGATTATCTTCCCCGTCGTCGTGCTTGTCATCTGCGCTTTCATGCTTCCCTCCGTCGCTCCGCTTATCGGTATGTTCATGCTCGGCAACCTGTTCAGAGAGAGCGGCGTTGTTGAAAGACTCAGCGACACCGCGCAGAACGCTCTGACCAATATCGTCACCATCATGCTCGGCGTCACCGTCGGCGCAACGGCGAACGGTCAGACCTTCCTGTCGAGTAAGACCATATTCATTATCATCCTCGGTCTGACGGCATTCTGCTTCTCGACCGCAGGCGGCGTGCTTCTCGGCAAGGTCATGTACCTCGTCACCAAGGGCAAGGTCAACCCCCTCATCGGCTCCGCAGGCGTCTCCGCCGTTCCCATGGCAGCGCGCGTTTCGCAGGTTGAGGGACGCAAGGCCAACCCGACGAACTTCCTGCTCATGCACGCAATGGGTCCGAACGTCGCGGGCGTTATCGGCTCGGCTGTTGCCGCCGGTTTCCTGCTTCTGCTGTTCGGCAAATAATTAAAGCTGTAAAAAAATCCGGCAGTCCCGTTTTCATGCGGAGCTGCCGGTATTTTTTTGTGTTTTAAGCATTGCGCTTTTTGGCAAGATGGCGACCGAGGAAATACAGCGCATAGACAAGCACTATTCGCAGAGGCTCGAATATGAGGGCGGAATCGGGCATATTTTCGAGCATCGTTTCGCTTCTGAACAGCTTTTCGGCTATCAGCCCGTAGGCGGGATAGAGGGACGCGCAGTAGCCGTAGAGCAGAGGATATACGACAACGAGCGAGAGTATCAGATAGCCGGAGAAGCCGAAAAGGAAGCTTCTGTCATTTAGAAAACGGCTCATCAAAAACGCGCCCGCGAGCGAAAGTGCGATCCATATGACAGAAAGCACTATAGATGCGGTAGTTATCTCCCCGTGCTCGCCCTGCGGGTCGGCGGAATAGCTGAAGCCGAAAAAGCAGAAGTCAACGACTGCGCCAAAAATCGCTATCAGTATACCCAGCCGCATTTCACGGTCGGTTATCTCTTTTTTCGTGCGTTTCTTTTTCATACCTGCCTCCTTTCAACTCCATAGTATCAGATTTTTTTGCGCTGTCAATATTTTTGATAAAGATTATCTCTTTGTTTATTCCTTTTTCACAGTCCGTTCATCAAATCGGCACACTTCTCAAAAAACATTGACTAAAGCCGCAAAATTTAATATAATATAACATTGTAGCCACCCGAGAGGAGGGAGATCATGTCAGCACCCTTGGCGCAGAGACTGCGCCCGCAGACTATCGACGATATCGTCGGTCAAAAACACCTGCTCGGCGAGGGAAAGCCGCTGAGAAATATTATACTTTCGGGCGAATTGCCGAACATGGTCTTTTACGGTCCGTCCGGAGTAGGCAAGACTACGCTTGCGAGTATCATAGCAAAGACGACCGACCGGCACCTTGTCAAATTAAACGGCACGACCGCCTCGACAGCCGACATAAAGGACGTTGTTGCAAAGCTCAATACCTTCGTCGCGCCCAACGGGATCCTGCTCTATCTCGACGAGATTCAGTATTTCAACAAAAAGCAGCAGCAGACACTGCTCGAATACATAGAAAACGGCGACATAACGCTTATAGCGTCAACGACCGAGAACCCGTATTTTTATATTTACAACGCGATTCTCAGCCGCTCGACCGTGTTTGAGTTCAAATTTGTCTCGGCAGGGGATGTCATTCCCGCAGTAAAGCGCGCGTTCGACTATATAGGCAACGAGCGGCACGAGACATATGATATAGAGGACGGAGTCATTGAACACATTTCAAACGCCTGCGGCGGCGACGTCAGAAAGGCGATAAACTCCGTTGAGCTCTGCGTGCTCTCCTCGCCCGCCGACGAAAACGGCGTTTGCAAAATCACGCTCCGGCGCGCGCAGGAGCTGACACAGCACAGCGCAATGCGCTACGACCGCGAGGGCGACGAGCACTACGACATAATCTCCGCATATCAGAAGTCGATGCGCGGCTCGGACCCGAACGCGGCTCTCCACTACCTGGCGAGACTGCTCGAGGCGGGCGACCTTGTCAGCGCGTGCCGCAGGCTGATGGTCTGCGCGTGTGAGGATGTGGGACTCGCCTACCCTCAGATAATACCGATAGTAAAAGCCGCAGTTGACGCGGCCAATATGCTCGGACTGCCCGAGGCAAGGATACCGCTTGCGGATGCGGTAGTGCTTGTGGCGACAAGTCCGAAATCAAATTCCGCCTATAACGGGATAAACGTCGCGATGGCCGATGTGCAGAAAGGCCGCACGGGTCCCGTTCCGAGGCAATTACAGAATGTCCACTGCGACGGCGAGGATAACCCGAACAAGGGACAGTTCTATCTCTATCCGCATTCATACCGCAACCACTGGACGCCGCAGCAGTATCTGCCGGACGCTATAAAGGACACGGTATACTACGAGTTCGGCGACAACCGAAACGAACGTACCGCAGGGGAATATTGGGAAAAGGTGAAAAAAGCAGCGCAAAAGTAAACTCTGCCGCGATGCGGCAAAAAGAAAGGATATCTGTTTATGTTCATCCCAATTCTCTCTGTCATAACGGCGGTATTTGCGACGCTCACAATTCTGCTGCGCCGCAAGGGAAAATCGTTCGAGGGTATGCTCTGCAAGTTCATATCGAGCTTCGGATTCATGTCCATGGCCTTTATCGGCTTCTGCTACCGCATTGACGAGGCGGACAAAGTGCTCCATCCGTTTTATTTCTGCCTCGTGGCGTTCGGGCTGCTGTTCGGACTCGGCGGCGATGTTTTGCTCGGCATAAAGGAAATAGCGCCGAAATACAAAACCAGGCTCATCGCCCTCGGAACATTCGCATTTTTAATCGGTCATTTCTTCTATCTCGCGTCCTTCTACATGGCTTATCCGAGATTTTCGATAATCCCGTACATAGCGGCTGTTATCATAACCGCAATAACGGCAGTAATAATGAAAGCCGTCAAGATGAAGCTTGACAGCAAGATGTTCGCTCTGAGCGTATTCTATTTCTTCGTCATCGCGCTTTGCGCCTGCGTATCGGGCTATATGCTCTATCTCACGCGCTCGCTGACTTTCCTTATAGCCACCGTCGCGTCGGTGATATTCGTAATCAGCGACTCGGTGCTCGCGTTTGTCTATTTCACGCCCGTGAAAAGAAAGAACCCTCTCGTCACAATAGAGCTTGCAACCTACTACACCGGTCAGATTCTTATGGCGTCAACGGTGTACTTGATGAAATAACGCATATAAAAACAAAAATCGCTCCCATGAGAGGCGCACTCCGTAAGGAAGTGCGCCTCAGTTATATTCGCCTGACAGCGAGTTGTATTGTACTTCGGACAGTGATATTATGCTTCGCATAGTTATATTGCCTGCGGCAGTTTAACCGGCGAATATAATATCACGAAAGCCGGCGGGCTTTTATATCACTTTCCGAAAGGAAAATATCATTCCGGACAAAGCCCGGAATATCACTTTTGTCCATGGGCACAGCGAGCATCGGATTTTGTTACCAAAACCCCTTATGGATCTTTTTTTAGATAGTACAAAAAGAAGGCGGCACAAATTTTGTGCTGCCTTCTTCCTTATGGAGCCTCTCTTGATAAGCAGTCCTTTTGTTTTAACCCCTCCGTCACGGTCCGCGGCCGCACCGCCTCCCTGCACGAGAGAGGCTCAAAGGGTAATACTGTAAGCCGTCAGAAGCCTATTATCAGGCCGCCCTTTTCGGCGTAGTAGCTGCAAAGTCCGCGCGCGTGGACTATCTTGACCTCCGCCTTATCCCAGACGGACTGGATAGCCGACTTGACGCTCTCGGCGAACTCCGCGTTGCGGCAGTGGCTGATAACAACCTTGCCGCAGTTATAGCCGCGCTCCTTCATGTCGTCGATAATCGCATCGAGCGCCTTTTTGCTTCCGCGTATCTTCTGCTTTATCTCGATAGTTCCCTGCTTGCTTCCTATGCCGATGCCCCAGAAGCCGAGCTTGTTTGCGACAAAGCCGACTATCTTGCTCATGCGGCCGTTCTTGACGAGGTTGTTGAATGACGAGAGCGCGAAAACAATGTGAGTATGGTTGGAATAGAGCTCCGCCTTGCTGACAACGGTGTCAAAGTCCGCGCCGGACTCGATAATCTCGCAGATCTTTTTGACGAGCAGCACCATCTCGGGACCCGTCGAACGCGAATCGATAACAGCGATTTTCTTGTCGGGCTGATTCTCGAGCACCATGTCCTTTGCGGCGCACGCGCTGTTGTAGCTGCCCGAAAGCTTGCTCGAAATCGTTATGGCGATAACGTTGCCCTCCTGCTCGAACTTCTCGAGCCACGCATGGGGCGACGGGCACGCCGTATGGCTCGCCTGAGCACAGGCATCCATCGAGTCGATCATTCCGTCTACGTCGAGGTTTTGGTCGTCAATAAAGTTTTCGTCTCCTACGCTGATAGTGAACGGCACGGACGAGAACACGATGTTCTCATGGTCCTTGTCAAAGCCGAACATATCGCAGCTTGAATCGGTAACAATGTTCCATTTCATAATTAATTCTCCTCCCTTTTCTTCACAATTTTGCTGTTTAATCTACCGATTTTCCGATATTTTGGTGGTTTAAATTTTATTATATAGGTATAGCTCTCGCAATGTCAATACATTTTAGCAATTAATAAAATAATTCACAAACACTTCATTTATGATTTACGCTCCCGCGCCTTGACAAAGAGCCCCGCTGTTGGTATAATAAATCGAATCAATTTTTAAGCGGTACAGAGATGCCGGCAAGATTGGTGATGAATACGGAGAGTCGGTCTGTCCCGGCGTTCTTTGCATACACGGTCTTGCGGGAAAGCAGGACTTTTTCTTTTATAAGGAGACGCAGAAATGACCCACGACTACGCTTACAGATACGAAGAAATAAAGGCCTTTGCGGAAAAATTTCTTGCCGACGGAGGTCTTTTGTCCGCTGTTGAAAATTATATTATTGTCCCCGGTCTTTGTGATGTTCACGTGCATTTCAGAGAGCCGGGTTTTTCTTATAAAGAAACCATTGCATCCGGCTCGGCGGCCGCGGCGCACGGAGGCTACACGGCGGTCTGCACCATGCCGAACCTCTCGCCCGTGCCCGACTGCGCGGAGCACCTGAAAGCTCAGCTCGACGCGATAGATAAGAGCGCCGTGATTGAGGTCATCCCCTACGGCGCGATAACCGTCGGCGAAAAGGGCGAGGAGCTCTCCGATATGGAGAGCATGGCGGATAAGGTCTGCGCATTCTCCGACGACGGCAGAGGCGTGCAGAACGACGGCATGATGAGAGAGGCGATGGCGAAAGCCAAAAGACTCGGAAAGATAATCGCCGCCCACTGCGAGGACAACTCCCTGCTCTTCGGCGGCTGCATCCACGACGGCGAATATGCGAAGGCTCACGGTCACAGGGGCATTTCAAGCGAGAGCGAGTACAGGCAGATCGAACGCGACCTGCGACTCGCCGAGGAGACGGGCTGCGCCTACCACGTCTGCCACATTTCAACAAAGAAGAGCGTCGAGCTGATAAGGCAGGCAAAGGCGCGCGGGGTCGACGTAACAAGCGAGACAGCGCCGCACTATCTCGTGCTCTGCGACGAGGATATGCGGGAGGACGGGCGCTTCAAGATGAACCCGCCGCTGAGAAGCCGCGAAGATAAGCAGGCGCTCATCGAGGGCATAAAGGACGGCACGATAGACATGATAGCGACCGACCACGCGCCGCACAGCGCGGAGGAAAAGGGGCGCGGGCTCGAAAAGAGCCTCATGGGAGTTGTCGGACTCGAAACGGCGTTCCCGGTGCTCTACACCGAGCTTGTGAAGAAAAATATAATAACGCTCGAAAGGCTCGTTGAGCTGATGAGCTTCAAGCCGAAGGAGCGCTTCGGGATAGACACGGGCTGCGATTTCGCGGTGTTCGGCATAGACGAGCCGTATAAAACAGATCCGAATGAATTTCTTTCTATGGGACGCGCCACGCCGTTCGCGGGGCGCGAGGTGTTCGGCAGATGTCTGCTGACGGTGCACGGCGGCAAGGCGGTTTACAAGGCGGAGGCAATTAAATGAGACAGGGTATTTTCAAGATAACTTCAAACGAAAAAATCGCACGCGATATATTCAAAATGACGCTCTCGGGCGACACCTCGGCGATAACCGCGCCGGGTCAGTTCGTGAACATAAAGCTCGACGGGCTCTTTCTGCGCCGTCCCATCTCGGTCTGCGACTGCGTCGGAGATAATTTGACGCTGATATATAAGGCAGTCGGGCGCGGCACGGAGCAGATGAGCCGCATGAAAAACGGCGATGAGCTCGACCTTTTAACGGGGCTCGGAAACGGCTACAATACCCGGACAAGCGGAGACAGTCCCCTGCTTATCGGCGGCGGAGTAGGCGTTCCGCCGATGTATATGCTCTGCAAAAAGCTCGTTGCCGAGGGCAAAAAAGTCACTGTCGTGCTCGGCTTCAACTCAAAGGACGATGTGTTCTGTGAGGACGAATTCAAGGCGCTCGGCGCCGATGTACATATATCAACCGCCGACGGCACTTACGGCACAAAGGGCTTTGTCACGGACGTTATAAAAAATCTGCAATACACATTCTTCTACACCTGCGGACCCGAACCGATGTTCCGCGCAATGCATAAAATGATGAAAACTCCCGGGCAGTACAGCTTCGAGGAGCGCATGGGCTGCGGCTTCGGCGCGTGCATGGGCTGCTCCTGCAAGACGCTCACGGGCAACAAGAGGATCTGCAAAGAAGGTCCCGTAATGGAAAGCGAGGAGATAATATGGGCAGACTGAGCGTGAATTTATGCGGCGAGGAGCTTGACAATCCCGTTATCCCGGCGTCCGGCACCTTCGGCTACGGCTACGAGTTTGCGGAGCTCTATGACATAAACTGCCTCGGAACTTTTTCGTTCAAGGGCACGACAAAGGAGCCGCGCTTCGGCAATCCCACGCCGAGAATAGCGGAGTGCACCGCCGGCATGATAAACGCCGTCGGGCTCCAGAACCCCGGAGTGGACAAGGTTATAAGCGAGGAGCTCCCGAGGCTCAAGAAATGCTTTAACAAAAAAGTCATGGCGAATGTCAGCGGATTTTCGATCGACGAATATGCCTACACCTGCGAAAAGCTCGACAGTCAGGAGCAGGTCGGCTGGCTCGAGGTCAACGTCAGCTGTCCGAACGTGCACGGCGGCGGAATGAGCTTCGGCACGGACCCCCGCGCGGCGGCAGAGGTCACCAGAGCCGTCAAGGCGGTCACGAAAAAGCCGGTTATCATAAAGCTCTCTCCCAACGTCACCGATATAGTGAGCATCGCGAAGGCCTGTGAGGATGCGGGCGCGGACGGAATAAGCCTCATAAACACCCTGCTCGGCATGAGAATAGACCTGAGAACAAAGAAACCCGTGATCGCAAACACCATGGGCGGCTTCTCCGGCAGCGCGATATTCCCCGTGGCGCTCAGAATGGTATATCAGGTCTCGTCGGCGGTCAATATCCCGGTAGTCGGCATGGGCGGCGTATCGTCCGCCGAGGATGTTATAGAAATGATGCTCGCCGGGGCGACGGCGGTCGAAATCGGCGCCGCAAATCTCGTTGACCCGTTCATATGCAAAAAAACAGTCGAATCCCTGCCCGCCGCTGCGGACAAGTATAATATAAACGAACTCAAGGACATCATAGGAGGAGCACACAATGGGTAAAGACGTAATAATCGCCTGCGACTTTGCAGACAAGGAGACCGCGCTGAGCTTTCTCGACAAATTCGAGGGCAGAAAGCCGTTTGTCAAGATAGGCATGGAGCTGTTCTACGCCGAGGGGCCGCAGATAGTGCGCGAGATAAAGGCGCGCGGACACAAAATCTTCCTCGACCTCAAGCTTCACGATATCCCGAACACGGTTAAAAAGAGCATGGCCGTGCTCTCAAGGCTCGACGTCGATATGTGCAACCTCCACGCCGCGGGCACCTCACGCATGATGGAGGCAGCTCTCGAAGGGCTGACCCGCCCGGACGGCACGCGTCCCCTGCTCATCGCCGTAACGCAGCTCACCTCCACCGACCAGGAAGCAATGGAGCGCGATCTGCTGATAAAAGAGCCGATAGATAAGGTAGTCATGCACTACGCCGAGACCGCGAAGAATGCGGGGCTTGACGGCGTTGTCTGCTCCCCGCTCGAGGCGCGGAAGGTTCACGAGGTTTGCGGCGAAAGGTTTTTGACCGTCACTCCCGGCGTGCGCTTTGCGGACGGCGACATAGGCGACCAGAAGCGCGTCATGACACCCGAGCAGGCGAAGAAAATAGGCTCCGACTACATCGTTGTCGGCAGGCCGATAACCGCCGCGCTCGACCCCGTTGCAGCATACGAGAGATGCATAAAAGAATTTGTTGACTGAGGAGAATGAAAAATGACTGAAATCAGTAAAAAAATCGCAAAGGATCTTCTTAAAATACAGGCTGTATTTCTCAGCCCCGATAAGCCGTTCACCTGGGCGAGCGGAATAAAAAGCCCCGTCTACTGCGACAACCGCCTGACGCTCACCGCGCCCGAGGTTCGCACGGATGTCGAAAACGGGCTCAAGGCTCTTATCGAAGAAAATTATCCCGACGCGGAGGTACTCATGGGCACCTCGACCGCCGGCATTGCCCATGCCGCCATAACCGCGCATCTCATGGGACTTCCCATGGGCTATGTCCGCTCCGGCAACAAGGATCACGGCAGGCAGAACCGCATTGAGGGCAAGCTCGAAAAGGGTCAGAAGGTTGTAGTCGTCGAGGATCTTATCTCGACGGGCGGCAGCGTTATCGACGTTGTTGACGCTCTGCGCGAGGCGGGTGCCGAAGTGCTCGGAATAGTCAGCATATTCACCTACGGAATGCAGAAGGGTCTTGACAGGCTCGCAGCGGCCGAGGTCAAAAATATCAGCCTCACCAACCTCGACGTGCTCTCCGAAGTTGCGGCAGATGAGGGCTATATAAAGCCCGAGGCTGTGAGCCGCCTTATCGCCTTCCGCAACAATCCCTCGGACGAGAGCTGGATAGGCGGTGCAAAATGAGGAGCATAGTAAATATCCTCGACCTCTCCGCAGAGGAGATTGACCGGCTTATAGCGGTTGCCGACGATATAGCGGCGCAGCCAGAAAAATATAACGAGGTCTGCCGCCACAAGATTCTCGCAACGCTGTTTTTTGAGCCCTCGACGCGCACGAGACTCAGCTTCGAGAGCGCGATGCTCTCGCTCGGCGGTCAGGTCATCGGTTTCTCCGGCGCGGGCTCCAGCTCCGCCTCGAAGGGTGAGACTCTCGCCGACACAATAGAGGTAGTCAACGGCTACGCCGACATAATCGCCATGCGCCACCCGAAGGAGGGGGCTCCCGTGGTAGCGTCGATGCACACGGCGGTGCCGCTGATAAACGCGGGAGACGGCGGACATTTTCATCCCACTCAGACGCTCGCCGACCTGCTGACCATCCACCGCGAAAAGGGTACGTTTGATAACCTCACGATAGGTCTCTGCGGCGATTTGAAATACGGCAGAACGGTCCACTCGCTCATAGCGGCGATGACAAGATACAAAAATGTAAAGTTCGTTCTCATCTCCCCCGAGGAGCTTCGCCTGCCGCAGTTCGTCACGGACGAATATCTCGAGGGCAGCGGGCTTCAATATGAGGAGTGCCGCTCGCTCGAAGAGGCGATGCCCAAGCTCGATATACTCTATATGACCCGCATCCAGCGCGAGCGCTTCACGGACGAAGCGGAGTATCAGAGGCTAAACGGCATATATGTCCTCGACAAAGAAAAGATGAGCCTTGCAAAGAGCGATATGTGCGTTCTGCACCCCCTGCCGCGAGTCAACGAGATAACGCCCGACGTGGACTCCGACCCGCGCGCAAAATATTTCGAGCAGACGCGCTGCGGCAGGCTCATGCGCATGGCTCTGATAATGAAGCTGCTCGGGCTTATCCCCAATGAGGGTCAGCCCGAAAAGGCGGAGGAGCCGATATATATATATGACAAATATAAGTGTGACAATCCTGCCTGCATAAGCGTGTGCGAGCCGGGCATAAGAAGCATTTTTAAGACTTTTGACGCAAACGGCGGCGCGTGCAGATGCATTTATTGTGACAAAGAGCGAAAGTGAGAAAGTTCTCCTCTGCGCCTTGACTGAGAGCCCTTGTATTTGGTATACTTTTAGATACAGTACAGATGAGTTTTCTGCGACTGACGGATTATTGCAGAGCACTGCAAGGGAACAGAAAAACTCTTTTTCGGCCGACCGTCTGGGCACACTTGAGACACCCTCTCTAAGTGTGCCCTTTTTGATTTTTCAGGAGGTATAAAATGAAGAAAGTCGGTATAGTAATGGGCAGCGACAGCGACCTGCCCATCATCAGAAAAGCGACAGACACCCTGCGCGCGCTCGGCATTCCGTTTGAAGCGCACGTCTATTCCGCACACAGAACACCCGATGAGGCCATGGCTTTTGCCCGCTCGTCAAAGGACAACGGCTTCGGAGTCATTATAGCCGCCGCAGGCATGGCGGCGCATCTCGCCGGAGCTGTTGCGGCGAACACCACCCTGCCCGTTATAGGCATACCCTGCAAATCCAATACCCTCGACGGCATTGATGCCCTCCTTTCCACAGTACAGATGCCCTCCGGCATACCCGTGGCGACCGTTGCGATAAACGGAGGAGCCAATGCCGCTTTGCTTTCGGCTCAGATACTCGCGCTCGGCGAGCCGGAGCTTGCAAAGAAGCTTGAAGATAAACGCGCCGCCGACGCAAAGGCCGTCCTCGAAAAGAACGCCGCCGTTTCGGCAGAACTTAACTCGGAGGTTTAAAGAATGAACGAGATATCAAGGTCCGATGTATACGCCGACGCGGGCGTTGACATAACCGCAGGCTACAAGGCAGTCGAGCTGATGAAAAAGCACATAGCGCGCACCCTCACTTCCGGCGTCTGCTCCGATGTGGGCGGCTTCGGCGGTCTGTTCGAATTAGACCTGACGGGCATAACAAAGCCCGTGCTCGTCAGCGGCACAGACGGAGTGGGCACAAAGCTCAAGCTGGCCTTTCTCATGGACAAGCACGACACCGTCGGCATAGACTGCGTGGCAATGTGCGTCAACGACATAATTTGCAGCGGTGCAAAGCCCCTGTTCTTCCTCGATTACATCGCCTGCGGCAAGAACTATCCCGAGAGGATAGCCGATATCGTCAGCGGCGTCTGCGAGGGCTGCGTGCAGTCCGGCGCGGCGCTCATCGGCGGCGAGACCGCCGAGATGCCCGGCTTCTATCCGATAGACGAATACGACCTCGCGGGCTACTGCACTGGCGTAGTTGACAAGGATAAAATCATCGACAACAAGACCATGACCCCCGGTGATGTGATAATCGCGCTCCCCTCGAGCGGCGTTCATTCAAACGGCTTCTCGCTCGTGAGAAAGGTTTTCGACGTTGAAAACAGCGACATAACTCTCCCCGTTGACTCCCTCGGCGGCAAGAGCATAGGCGAGACCCTGCTCACGCCGACAAAGATATATGTAAAGCCCGTTTTGGCTCTGCTCGAAAAGATAAAGGTCAAGGGCATATCCCACATCACGGGCGGCGGCTTCTACGAGAACATACCGAGAAGCATTCCCGACTCGCTCGGCGCTAAAATCGACCGCTCGGCTATAAAGGTTCTGCCGATATTCGACCTCATCGCCAAGACCGGAAACATCTGCGAGCGCGATATGTTCAACACCTTCAACATGGGCGTTGGCATGAGCATAGTCGTTTCAAGGGACGACGCCGACGAGGCGCTCAACATACTCGGAGCTGCCGGCGAAAAGCCCTATATCATAGGCGAGATAGTCTCCTCTGAGCAGAAAATAGAGATATGCTGACGGTGCCGAGAGGCTCGGCAACCGCTCGGCGGAGCACTTCCGCCGGCACTGACTCTTATCGGAGGGCTGAAAAAATGAAATCAAACAAGGCTGAAATAGCGGTTTTTGTCTCCGGCGGCGGCACGAATCTTCAGGCTCTTATCGACGCGCAGAAAAGCGGGATAATCGAGCACGGCGAGATAAAATTGGTCATCTCGAGCAACCCCGGCGCTTACGCGCTCGAGCGCGCGGAGAAAGCCGGGATAAAGGGCGTTACGGTCAGCAAGAAGGAGCTCGGCAGTCAGGCGGCCGTCGAAGAAAAAATAACCGAAATACTTGAAGAGAACAATATAGACTTGATAATCCTCGCGGGCTATATGAGCATACTGAGCGCGGACTTCACGCGCAGATATGAGCGCAGGATAATCAACGTTCACCCGTCGCTCATCCCGTCGTTCTGCGGCGAGGGCTTCTACGGGCTTCGCGTCCACGAGGCGGCGCTTAAAAAGGGCGTCAAGGTGACGGGCGCAACGGTTCATTTCGTCAACGAGATACCCGACGGCGGCGAAATCATCATGCAAAAGGCGGTCAGGGTTCGGGACGGCGACACGCCCGAAACGCTTCAAAAGAGAGTCATGCGCCTCGCCGAATGGAAAATACTCCCGGCGGCGGCGGAAAAAATATCGGACGAAATAGTCCGTAAAAAAGCGGAGGAAAAATAATGGATATTTACGCAGTCAACGACATAGCAAAGCTCATCGAGGGCAATTCCTACGTAGGCAGAGGCATCGTCATCGGCAAGAGCGCCGACGGCAAAAAGGCCTGCACCGCATATTTCATCATGGGTCGTTCGGCAAACAGCCGCAACCGCATATTCGCAGAGCGCGGCGGAGTGCTCTACACCGAGCCGTTCGACGCTTCTAAGGTCGAGGACCCGAGCCTCATTATTTACGCCGCAGTCAGAAACTTTGAAAATAAAATTATAGTCACAAACGGCGACCAGACTGACACAGTCAACGACGCTTTAAAAGTCGGCGGCTCGTTTAAGAGCGCACTTGAGACACGCGAATTCGAGCCGGACGCTCCGAACTTCACCCCCAGAATCAGCGGAATGCTGACCTTCGAAAACGGGGATTTTACATATGAGATGAGCATTCTCAAGAGTGCGGATGCCAAGGGCAGCGCGTGCAACAGATACACCTTCTCCTACTCCCCTCTCGCGGGTCTCGGCCACTTCATCCACACCTATGTCTGCGACGGAAATCCCATCCCGACCTTCCAGGGCGAGCCCGAGAGAGTCGCCGTTCCGAACGATATCGACGAGTTCACCTCATCGCTTTGGAACGCGCTCGACGATGACAACAAGATTTCGCTCTACGTCAGATACACCGACCTCTCGACCGGCGAAGAGGACAGCAGGCTCATAAACAAGAACGCTTAAAAAGGAGAATAAAAATGAAAGAATTCGAGCTTAAATACGGATGCAACCCCAACCAAAAGCCCTCCCGCATCTATATGGCGGACGGCAGTGAGCTGCCCATTGAAATTCTCTGCGGCAGACCCGGATACATAAACTTCCTCGACGCTTTCAACTCCTGGCAGCTTGTCAAGGAGCTCAAAGAAGCCCTCGGCCTCCCCGCCGTTACCTCGTTTAAGCACGTCAGTCCCACCTCGGCGGCAGTCGGCATCCCGCTCTCCGACAAGCTCAAGAGAGCCTGCTTCGTCGATGACATTGAGGGGCTTGACGACTCCCCGCTCGCCTGCGCCTATGCTCGCGCACGCGGCACGGACAGAATGTGCTCATTCGGCGACTGGGTAGCCCTCTCCGATGTCTGCGACGTGACGACCGCAAAGATGATAAAGCGCGAAGTCTCCGACGGCATCATCGCCCCCGGCTATGAGCCCGAGGCACTCGAGATTCTCAAGTCCAAGCGCAAGGGCAACTACAATATAGTAAAAATCGACCCCGACTACGTTCCCGAGGAGACGGAGCGCAAGCAGGTCTACGGCATAACCTTCGAGCAGGGCAGAAACAACTTTAAGATAAACAGAGAGCTGCTCACAAATATTGTCACTGAGAATAAAAACCTCCCCGACAACGCGGCTCGCGATCTCATAATCTCGCTCATAACGCTCAAATATACGCAGTCGAACTCCGTTTGCTACGCGGTTGACGGTCAGGCTATCGGCGTCGGCGCAGGTCAGCAGTCGAGAATCCACTGCACACGCCTTGCGGGCACAAAGGCCGACACATGGTTTTTACGCCAGCACGAAAAAGTCCTGAACCTCCCCTTCAAGGATTCGATAGGCCGCCCCGACAGGGACAATGTCATTGACGGCTACATCAACAGAAACGAAGAGGATGTCTGCGCCGAGGGCAACTGGCAGAAGTATTTCACCTCCCGCCCCGAGCCGCTGACCGACGAGGAAATCAAGGCATATCTCGCCTCTATAGACGGCGTATCGCTCGGCTCGGACGCATTCTTCCCGTTCGGAGACAACATCGAGAGAGCAAAGCGCAGCGGAGTTAAATATATCGCAGAGCCCGGCGGTTCCATCCGCGACGACCTTGTTATAGAGTGCTGCGACAAATACGGCATGGTCATGGCGTTCACCGGTATGCGCCTGTTCCACCATTGACGGAGGGAATAAGATGAACATTCTGGTAGTAGGCTCCGGCGGAAGAGAGCACGCCGTTATAAAAAAGCTCAGAGAGAATACAGAAGTTAAAAAGATATACGCCCTGCCCGGAAACGGCGGCATCGCCGCAGACGCAGAGTGCGTCAACATAGGCGCCACCGACCTTGACGGCATTGCGGAATTTGCGAAGAACAATCAGATAGATTACGCGGTTGTCACGCCGGACGACCCGCTCGTGCTCGGCTGCGTGGACAGGCTCGAGAGCCTCGGCATACCCTGCTTCGGTCCGCGCAAAAACGCGGCAATAATCGAGGGCAGCAAGGTTTTTTCAAAGAACCTGATGAAAAAATACGGCATACCCACAGCACGGTACGAGGTCTTTGACAGCGCGGAGGACGCGCTCGCCTATCTCGACTCCGCACCCGTGCCTACAGTCATAAAGGCGGACGGTCTCGCGCTCGGTAAGGGCGTTATAATCGCCGCAACGCGCGACGAGGCAAAGGACGCAGTCGTTGAAATCATGCGGGACAAGAAGTTCGGCAAGAGCGGCGACAGCATAGTTATAGAAGAATTTTTGACGGGTCCCGAGGTGTCGGTGCTCTCGTTCACGGACGGCAAGACGGTAGTTCCGATGGTGTCGTCCATGGATCACAAGCGCGCGCTCGACAACGACGGGGGACTGAACACCGGCGGCATGGGCACAGTCGCCCCGAACCCCTATTACACAGAGGAAATCGCCGAGAGGTGCATGAAAGAGATATTCCTGCCCACGGTAAACGCGATGAATGCGGAGGGCAGAACCTTCAAGGGCTGCCTCTATTTCGGGCTCATGCTCACGGGAAACGGCCCGAAGGTCATCGAATACAACTGCCGCTTCGGCGACCCCGAGACTCAGGTCGTGCTCCCCCTGCTCAAAAGCGACCTGCTCACCGTTATGCAGGCGGTGACAAACGGCACACTCTCGGAAACTCCCGTTGAATTTTCAAGCGGGAACGCCTGCTGCGTGGTCATGGCCTCAAAGGGCTATCCCGTGGCATACGAAAAGGGCTATGAAATCGATATCCCCGATGAGATAAAGGACAGCGTTTATGTCGCGGGCGCCGCGAAAAAGGACGGTCGCCTCGTAACAAGCGGCGGCAGAGTTCTCGGCGTTACGGCAGTTGAGGACACGCTCGAAAAGGCTGTCTCCTCGGCATATAAAAAGGTAGAAAAGATTCACTTTGACAACGCCTTTTACAGGCGCGACATCGGCGCGAAAGCGCTCGCCGCAACGGAGGAAAAGTAAATGGTATACAGAGTATTCGTCGAAAAGAAAAAAGAGCTCGCTCAGGAGGCTAAAGCCCTGCTCGGCGAGGCAAGAGACCTGCTCGGAATCAAGAATCTCACCGATGTGCGCGTTATAAACCGCTACGATGCGGAAAACATCACGTCCGAGCTCTTCGATTATGCGAAGCGCACCGTGTTCTCCGAGCCCCAGCTCGACATTGTATCGGACAGCATCGAGATAAACGGCAAGTGCTTTGCGGTCGAATTCCTGCCCGGTCAGTTCGACCAGCGCGCTGACTCTGCGGCTCAGTGCATACAGATAATCTCGCAGGGCGAGCGCCCGCTGATACGCACGGCGAAAATATACATCCTCATCGGCGACATCACCGACGCCGACGCGCAGAGGATAAAAAAATATGTCATCAATCCCGTCGAGGCGCGCGAGGCGAGCCTCGAAAAGCCCGAGACTCTCGCGGTAAAATACGACATTCCGACCGAGGTCAGAACTCTTGACGGCTTCATCGAGCTTGACAGGGCTGGGCTTGAGAATTTCGTTAAGCAATACGGGCTCGCCATGGACGCGGACGATATCGCGTTCTGCCGGGATTATTTCAAATCCGAGCACCGCGACCCGACTATAACCGAAATACGCATGATAGACACCTACTGGTCCGATCACTGCCGCCACACTACTTTCCTTACTGTCATAGACAGCGTGAAGTTTGAGGACGAGCTGCTGCAAAAGACCTACGACGAATATCTTGCGGTCAGAAAAGAATTAGGCCGCACAAAGCCGATATGCCTTATGGATCTTGCGACTATAGCGGTCAAGCATCTCAAGAAGCACGGCAAGCTCGACCGCCTCGACGAGTCCGAGGAGATAAACGCCTGCACGGTGAAAATCGATGTAGATGTTGACGGCGTAACGGAGCCGTGGCTTCTGCTCTTTAAAAACGAGACTCACAACCATCCGACGGAGATAGAGCCCTTCGGTGGCGCGGCGACCTGCATAGGCGGCGCTATACGCGACCCGCTCTCGGGGCGCTCGTATGTCTACGGCGCTATGCGCGTAACGGGCGCGGCCGACCCGCTCAAGCCCATTGACGAGACGATAAAGGGCAAGCTGCCGCAGAGAAAAATCGTCACTACCGCGGCGGCGGGCTATTCCTCATACGGCAATCAGATAGGCCTTGCCACCGGCATAGTCGACGAGATATATCATCCCGGCTACGCCGCCAAGAGAATGGAAATCGGCGCAGTAATAGCGGCAACGCCCGCGGAGAATGTGTGCCGCGAGGTACCCGCTCCCGGAGACATTGTCATCCTGCTCGGCGGCTCGACCGGACGCGACGGCTGCGGCGGAGCTACCGGCTCCTCGAAGTCCCACACCGTCGAATCGCTCGAAAGCTGCGGCGCCGAGGTTCAAAAGGGCAATGCCCCCGAGGAGAGAAAGCTCCAGAGACTCTTCAGAAATAAAGATGCCTGCCTGATGATCAAGCGCTGCAATGACTTCGGCGCGGGCGGCGTATCGGTTGCCATAGGCGAGCTCGCGGACGGACTCGAGATAGACCTCAACGCAGTGCCGAAAAAATATGAGGGTCTCGACGGCACGGAGCTTGCTATAAGCGAGAGCCAGGAGCGCATGGCGGTCGTTGTCGAGCCGCACAATGTTGACGCTTTCCTCGCGCTGGCAAATAAAGAAAATCTTCAGGCCGTGCCCGTGGCGCAGGTCAAGGCCGAGCCGAGGCTCGTCATGAACTGGAACGGCAAAAAGATAGTCGATATCAGCCGCGAATTCCTGAATTCCAACGGCGCGGACAAGCATATAGATATCACCCCCGAAGCACCCGCTCTCAAAGAAAAGAAAATTTCCGGCTCGTTTAAGGAGAACTACTCCGCTTTGGCTTCCGACCTCAACATCTGCTCAAAGCGCGGCCTTTCCGAGCGCTTCGACTCAACGATAGGCGCGGGCACTGTGCTCATGCCGTTCGGCGGAAAGCATCAGCTGACCCCCATTCAGGCGATGGTGCAGAAGATCTCGGTCGAGAAGAAGCATACTGACGACTGCTCACTCATGGCGTTCGGCTACAATCCGTTTGTAACAGAGCAGAGCCCCTATCACGGCGCATATCTCGCGGTTATAGAGTCGGTCTGCAAGCTCATCGCTTCGGGCGCGGAATTTAAAGATGTATATCTCACCTTCCAAGAATATTTCGAGCGCCCCGGCAGGGACGGCAAGCGCTGGGGTCAGCCTTTAGCCGCGCTTCTCGGCGCATTCAAGGCGCAGATGGAGCTCGGAATCGGCTCAATAGGCGGCAAGGACTCGATGAGCGGCTCGTTTGAGGATCTCGACGTTCCGCCCACCCTCGTCTCGTTCGCCGTAACTACCGAAAAGACCTCCTCGATAGTCTCGCCCGAATTCAAGAGCGCCGGACACAAAGTCGTTTTCATTGCCCCCGAATCTGACGAAAACGGTCTGCCGAAAACCGATTCGCTTTTGGACGTTTTCTCCCGCGTTACCGAGCTTCTGCGCTCCGGCAAGGCGGCGGCCTGCTACACCCCCGGCATGGGCGGTATAGCGGAGGCCGTAATGAAGATGGCGTTCGGCAACGGCATAGGCTTCGAATACAGCGGCGACATCACGCTCGAAAAGATATTCTCCCTGAGCTATGCGGGCTTCATTCTTGAGCTTGCCGACGGCGCAGAGGAAGTCGGCACGCTTCTCGGCCGCACGAACGACAGCGGACTGATAAGCCTCGGCGGCGAGAGCATAGCGCTTTCGGAGCTTCTCGGAACATACGAGGACAAGCTTGAGAGCGTCTACAGCTGCAACATAGAAAACGCCGGCAAGGGCGCGGAGAACTTCTCCTATGAGGTCTCGGAGCGCAAGGCTCCTGCCGTAAAGGCCGCAAAGCCGCGCGTACTCATACCTGCATTCCCCGGCACAAACTGCGAATATGACAGCGCAAAGGCAGTCGGCGACGCGGGCGCAGAGCCCGAGATAATAGTTATAAACAACCTCAGCGCGGACGGCATCAGCCGCAGCGTCGAAAAATTTGCAAACGAGCTTCGCTCCTCGCAGATGATATTTATCCCCGGCGGCTTCTCCGGCGGCGACGAGCCCGACGGAAGCGGCAAATTCATTACGGCGTTCTTCAGAAATGCCGCGATAAAAGAGGGAGTTACCGACCTGCTCGAAAACAGGGACGGTCTCATGTGCGGAATCTGCAACGGCTTCCAGGCACTGATAAAGCTCGGTCTTGTCCCCTACGGAAAAATAATCGACACGGACGAGAACTGCCCGACGCTCACCTTTAACACCATAGCGCGCCACCAGTCGAGAATCGTGCGCACCCGCATCGCCTCGAACAAATCCCCGTGGCTCGCTCTGACGCAGGTCGGCGACATATATTCCGTGCCTATCTCCCACGGCGAGGGACGCTTCCTCGCAAGCGACGAGCTGGTAGCGCAGCTTGCCGCAAACGGTCAGATAGCCACGCAGTATGTTGACCTCGACGGCAACGCTTCGAACGATATACATTTTAACCCCAACGACTCCGTCTGCGCCATCGAGGGCATCACCTCACCCGACGGCCGAGTATTCGGAAAAATGGGACACAGCGAAAGAATCGGAAAAGGGCTTTACAAAAATGTCCCGGGAGATTATAATATTCGTATGTTTGAAGCGGCTGTTAAATATTTTAAATGATGACAAGGAGAATGGCTCATGGCCTTTTTATCCGACATTGAAATTGCGCAGCGCTGCAAACCCGAGCATATAAGCGTTATTGCAAAGCGCGCTCATGTCGATGAAAAATATGTGGAACAATACGGAAAGTATAAGGCGAAGATAGACCCCGCTCTGCTCTCGGAGACAAAGAGAGAAAACGGGAAGCTGATTCTCGTCACCGCCATAACCCCCACCCCCGCGGGCGAGGGCAAGACTACTACGACGATAGGCCTTGCGGACGGACTGCGCAGAATAGGCAAGGATGTCACCGTTGCCCTGCGCGAGCCGAGCCTCGGTCCGGTTTTCGGAGTCAAGGGCGGAGCCGCCGGCGGCGGATATTCCCAGGTGGTTCCCATGGAGGATATCAACCTCCACTTCACCGGTGACTTTCACGCGATAGGCGCGGCGAACAACCTGCTTGCCGCCATGCTCGACAATCATATTCAGCAGGGCAACGAGCTCGGAATAGACGTTCGCAAAATAACATGGAAACGCTGCGTTGACATGAACGACCGCCAGCTTCGTTTCATAGTTGACGGCATGGGCGGCAAGATGAACGGTATGCCCCGCGAGGACGGCTTTGACATAACCGTTGCGAGCGAGATTATGGCAGTGCTCTGCCTTTCGAACTCGATAACCGACCTCAAGCAGCGCCTCTCGCGCATTATAGTCGGCTACACCTACGACGACAAGCCCGTGACCTGCGGCGAGCTCAAGGCGGCGGGCGCGATGACCGCGCTTTTGAAGGACGCTTTGAAGCCCAACCTTGTTCAGACCCTTGAGGGCACTCCTGCGTTTGTCCACGGCGGCCCGTTTGCGAATATCGCCCACGGCTGCAACTCCGTCATGGCGACAAGGATGGCGCTCAAAATGGGCGACTACACCGTTACCGAGGCGGGCTTCGGCGCAGACCTCGGCGCGGAGAAGTTCTTTGACATAAAATGCCGCATGGCGGGACTCACGCCCGATGCGGTAGTTGTCGTCGCCACGGTCCGCGCGCTCAAGATGCACGGCGGACTCGACAGGAAAGAGCTTGCAAAAGAGGACATAGACGCGCTCGAAAAGGGCATTCCCAATCTCCTGCGCCATGTCTCAAACATCAGAAATGTCTATAAACTCCCCTGCGTCGTTGCGGTCAACCGATTCCCGACCGACACCGACGCCGAGATAGATTTCATCATCGCAAAATGCCGCGAGCTTGGGGTCAACTCCGTGCTCTCGACCGAGTGGTCGGAGGGCGGCAAGGGCGGTCAGGCGCTCGCGCGCGAGGTCGTCCGCCTGTGCGAAGAGGAAAAGGGCGATTTCACCTTCGCCTACGAGGACAGTCTTTCGATTGAAGAAAAAATCGAAGCCGTTGTCAAAAAAGTCTACGGGGGCGACGGAATAAACGTCATGCCCGAAGCCAAGAGACAGATAGCAAGGCTTGAAGCTCTCGGCTTTGGCAAATGCCCCGTGTGCATAGCAAAAACCCAGTACAGCTTTTCGGATGACCCGACAAAGCTCGGCGCGCCCGAGCACTTCACCGTAACCGTGAAGAACGTCAAAATTTCCGCAGGCGCAGGCTTCGTCGTCGTTTTGACCGGCGATATTCTGACCATGCCCGGACTTCCGAAGTTCCCCGCCGCAGAAAAAATCGATGTTGACGAGAGCGGCAGAATAACAGGTCTGTTCTGAGATAATAATTCCGCTCGGAGAAAAAGCTCTGCCGAGCGGAGTTTCTATAAATATCGGAGGTAATAAAATGGCTTATTATTTCAACGAAGTATCGCATACCTTTAATGAGTATCTGCTCGTCCCCGGCTATTCGTCGAGCGAGTGCGTGCCCGCGAATGTGTCGCTCAAGACGCCCCTTGTCAAGTACAAAAAGGGTGAGGAGCCCGCGATTTCGCTCAACATTCCGTTGACTTCCGCCATTATGCAGTCCGTCTCCGGCGAGAAGCTCGCCGTGGCGCTCGCAAAGGAGGGCGGCGTGTCGTTCATCTTCGGCTCGCAGAGCATTGAGGATGAGGCGGCCATGGTCGCAAGAGCAAAGAATTTCAAGGCCGGCTTCGTCGTCAGCGACTCGAACATCACTCCCGACGCCACTCTCAACGACGTTATCGCGCTCAAGGAGAGAAACGGCCACTCCACTATCGCCGTGACCGAGGACGGCTCGGCAAACGGCAGGCTTGTCGGCATAGTCACAAGCAGAGATTACCGAGTCAGCCGCATGACCGGCGACGAGAAGGTCTCGTCCTTCATGACTCCCCGCGAAAAGCTCGTCACCGCCCCCGACAGCACCACCCTCAAGGAAGCAAACGACATAATTTGGGACAACAAGCTCAACTCCCTGCCCATAGTCGATTCCGAGGGCAATCTCAGATATTTTGTTTTCCGCAAAGACTACGATGCCCATAAGGACAACCCCAACGAGCTTCTCGACGCGGACAAGCGCTACGTCGTCGGCGCGGGCATCAATACAAGAGATTACGCAGAGCGTGTTCCCGCTCTTGTCGAGGCCGGCGCGGACGTTCTCTGCATCGACTCCTCCGAGGGCTTCTCGGAGTGGCAGTCGCGTACCCTCGCATGGGTCAGAAAGCACTACGGCGACAGCGTCAAAATCGGCGCGGGCAACGTCGTTGACCGAGAGGGCTTCCTTTTCCTCGCCGAGGCGGGTGCAGACTTCATAAAGGTCGGCATCGGCGGCGGCTCCATATGCATTACCCGCGAGACAAAGGGCATCGGCAGAGGCCAGGCCTCCGCGCTCATAGACGTCTGCAAGGCGAGAGACGAATATTTCGAGAGAACGGGCGTATATATCCCCGTCTGCTCCGACGGCGGCATAGTCTACGACCACCACATGACCCTCGCGCTTGCGATGGGCGCCGACTTCCTTATGCTCGGCCGCTACTTCGCGCGCTTTGACGAGAGCCCGACAAACAAGATCTCCATAAAGGGCACTTATTATAAAGAGTACTGGGGCGAGGGCTCCAACCGCGCAAGGAACTGGCAGCGCTACGACCTCGGCGGCGACAAGAAGCTGTCGTTCGAGGAGGGCGTTGACTCCTATGTTCCCTACGCCGGCACGCTCAAGGACAATGTCACGCTCTCGCTGAGCAAGGTAAAGTCCACCATGTGCAACTGCGGCGCGCTCAATATCCCCGAGCTGCAGCAGAAAGCGAAGCTGACCCTTGTCTCCGCAACGAGCATAGTTGAGGGCGGCGCACACGATGTTGTGCAGAAGGAGACCTACTCCGACCTGAAAAAATAAGCCTGATTCTTTACGGCAGGGCGCGGTGAAAACCGTTCCCTGCCTTTGAATTTAGGCAAATTTACTTGCACAATCACCAATAAATGAAAAGTTACGGCGCAAAAGGCTGTTAAATCCGACGTTTTTACCGAAAACGCCCGTTAAACTGTTGACACGCCGAAAATGCAATGCTATAATACAGACAATTTAAGACAGCACTTGATAGAGGATGCGAACGAGAAGAGTAACCAGCAGCAACGCCGGCAAGCGGTAGCTGGAGAAAGGCAAGTTCGCCGAAGTGATACCGCGGTTGCCGCCGCTGTAACGCTGGGCCCTCGCCGAACAGGCGACGGACTGTCACATGACTTATGTGGAGCGCTATCATCGGTTTTTCTGCAAGTATAGCAGCATATACAAAGCCTGTGATACCTCTTCGGGTCGCAGGCTTATTTAATTTTATTCAGGAGATGGTAAACAATGAACAGAACGAAGAGAATTGTGGCCGCCATTCTGGCTATCGCCATGTGCGCAGTATTATTTGCAGGGTGCAGCACTAAACCCGGCAGCGCCAAGACCGGCGTTGAAGACGGCGTTCTGACCGTCGCCATGGAGTGTGCATACGCTCCCTACAACTGGACTCAGAGCGATGACTCCAACGGCGCTGTCCCGATAAAGGACTCCAGCGATTACGCCAACGGCTACGATATAATGATGGCAAAGAAGATTTGTGAAGCAAACGGCTGGAAGCTTGAGGTTGTGCGCCTCGACTGGGATTCGCTTGTCCCCGCAGTTCAGACCGGCAAGGTTGACGCCGTTATCGCAGGTCAGTCGATGACCGCGGATCGTATGCAGCAGGTCGATTTCGCAGGCCCCTACCTCTATGCAACCATCGTTTGCATGACAAAGCAGAACAGCAAGTACGCTAACGCAACCTCCCTTGCCGACCTCGCAGGCGCAAAGTGCACCTCACAGCTCGGAACCATTTGGTATGACACCTGCCTTCCGCAGGTAAAGGGTGCTCTTCTTCAGACCGCGCAGGAGACTGCTCCTGCCATGCTCATGGCTCTTGAGACCGGCGCCGTTGACTTCATCTGCACCGATATGCCCACCGCTCAGGGCGCTCTCATCGCTTACAGCGACCTGAAGATACTCAATCTCCCCGACGATGCTTTCAAGGTTGACCAGGGCGACATCAACATCGGTATTTCCGTCAGAAAGGGTAACACCGAGCTCAAGGATAAGATTAACTCCGCCCTTGCAGGCATGACCGAGGACGATTTCAACAGAATAATGGACGAGGCGGCAAAGATTCAGCCCCTTTCAAAGTAATCAACAATAATCAGAACGGAGATAACAAGATATGAACAAGCTTGCCCAGCTTTGGAGCGATATAGTTCGGTGCTGGAGTGACAGCTCAACGCAGTATTTGACCGGCGCTCTAAAGACTATCGAGCTCGCTGTTATAGCGACAATCATAGGCTGCCTTATCGGCCTTATCTGCGGAATAATCCAGACTATTCCGTGCGGCAAAAAAGACAATATCGTAAAGCGCGTCATTCTCGGAATAGTCAAGGCTATCGTGCGCATCTACGTCGAAGTTTTCAGAGGCACCCCGATGATAATCCAGGCGATATTCATCTACTATGCCCTGCCCTACTTCTCGAACGGTGCGATAAACCTTGAGGTGACCTTCGCGGCATATCTCGTTGTCTCCATCAACACCGGAGCTTACATGGCCGAAACCGTCCGCGGCGGCATAATGTCGATAGATATCGGTCAGACGGAGGGCGCAAAGTCCATAGGCATGAACCACTTCAAGACCATGCTCTATGTCATTCTTCCGCAGACCATACGCAACATTATCCCGCAGATAGGCAACAACCTTATAATCAACATCAAGGATACTTCCGTCATGTTCGTTATAGGCTACGCCGAGCTCTTCGCGGCTCACAAGGCCATTGTCGGCGCAAAATACGTCTACTTCCCGTCGGCAGTTATAACGCTGACCATCTATCTGATAATGACGGTTATATGCTCGCTCATTCTCAGACTTTGGGAGAAGAAGCTTGACGGTCCGGAGAACTTCGATCTCTCGACCACCGACTCTCTCGCCCACACCAGCGGAATGTACACATTTGTCAAAAAGACCAAGAAGAAGGAGGAAAGATAATGTCAGAGCCTATTTTACAGATAAACCATCTTTCCAAAACCTTCGGCAGCCACGAAGTCCTGCGTGACATTGACTTCTCGGTCAACCCCGGCGACGTCACGAGCATAATCGGCGCATCCGGCTCGGGCAAATCGACATTGCTCCGCTGCATAAACCTGCTTGAGACTCCCTCCTCCGGCGAGATACTCTATCACGGCAAGAACATAGACCATATAAAGGGCGGCGCGAGCGCATACCGTTCGCACGTCGGCATGGTGTTCCAGTCGTTCAACCTTTTCAACAATATGTCCGCGCTCAAAAACTGCATGATAGGTCAGACGAAGGTGCTCAAGAAGTCCAAGGCTGAGGCCAAGGCGTCCGCACTGCACTATCTTGAGAAGGTCGGCATGGCACCTTACATCAACGCCAAGCCCTCCCAGCTCTCCGGCGGCCAGAAGCAGCGCGTCGCAATAGCCCGCGCGCTTGCGATGGAGCCCGAGGTTCTGCTCTTCGACGAGCCGACGAGCGCACTCGACCCGCAGATGGTCGGCGAGGTGCTCGAGGTCATGCGCAACCTTGCAAACGAGGGTCTGACGATGATCGTCGTCACCCACGAGATGGCGTTTGCCTGCGACGTTTCAACGAACGTCGTATTCATGGCGGACGGACTCATCTGCGAGGAGGGCAGCCCGAAGGATATATTCGAGAATCCGCAGAATCCCAAAACGCAGGAGTTTCTCTCAAGATTCCTCGAGAAATAAAATAAAAATACAGCAAAGCAGGATATCTCTAAAACGGAGATATCCTGCTTTTGCTATTAAAGCCCCAGAAGCTCTTTCTTCTTCGCATCAAACTCTTCCTGAGTTATCGCGCCGATATCAAGAAGCTCTTTCATTTTCTTTACTGTTTCAATCTTATCTTCGTATGTATCCTGCTCTTTTTCTTCCTGTTGCGGGGTTGTTTTCTTGCTTATAAAACCGGATATTCCGGCACCCACGCTTTTTATTCCCTTGGAAAGCTTTTCTTTGACCACCGCTGTTTCCTGCTGCAATTTTGTCGGCTCAACCTCAATATATTCCACTGCATTTTCAATAGTGTTAAGGTCTGACTCCAGCTCATCTTCGCTATAATCAAAGCAAGCTTTATCAAATGCCGCATAAAGTCTTTTTGCCATTGGCATCATCGACGCAAAATTTAGGCTGCCGGAAATCACGCCTCCCACAATCGGGATAGCTTTTGAAACGCCCTTGGCAAACGTGGTTTTTGTAACTCTTATACCAATCGCTTTTCCAATCTGCTTTACGATAGGATACCAAAAAGTTTTCGTGAGAGCTTTTTGCGGCAATTTTCTCATAGTTGTTTTCGCTATCTGTGCAGAAAGGGCTCTAACCCCCGATACTGCACCGGATACACCGAACATTACTCCGCAGTACATAATAAGCTGAGATCTTACTTTGTCATCATCAATCTCGCCGTCTTTCCAAAGATCCTGTGCTCCATATAGGTATGAGAGTTCCTGTGCCAGTCTCAGTGCCATACCGAAGAACTGTAATATATCGGCAGGAATCGTCGCCGCCATCGCAAGCCCTCCGGGTATTCCTGCGGCAAATGATGCTATAGACGACTGGCTGGTTCGCTTAATTATCAATTTATTTGCCAAATACGACAGCCTCTCGCGCGGAACATTTGCTTCTATCGGTCCCAAATTCACAACATCCTGAATGTTCACATTTTCCTTTGCGAAAATGCTCTCAAGGAAATCGCTGCGGCTGACTTTAACTCCGGGAATTTTCACCGCCGCCGTAATTATGTTTTCCAGCGAAAAATCTGTTTTTTGTAACTGATTGTCCATTGTTTTGCAACTCCTTATAAATTATTCATATCAGTACTTGTTTTTTTCGCGAAAGCCCTGCTTAGTTGTCATAATATCACGAATAGAAAAAATAAGCAAGGTAAAATATTCCTCTCATAAAAATTTCTGTACATTATTATATTCATCCTCATCGCTCTTCTCTTGTCAATTTTTACAAAGCTGTTTTCTCTCGTGCGAAGGTATGGTACAGATTGACAAAAATGAATTAATTCGTCCAAAATACTTGCATATTTATACATCAAGTAGTATATTATTAAACAAATAGTTGAATAAATTTGCAATATCGGCGAATATTTGGGGATTTTTATAAATACCCTGTTCGCCGAAAACACATTGAATCGGGAGATGTCATGAAGATATTCATAGACGGCAGCGCCGGCACGACCGGGCTGAGAATAAAGGACAGGCTCATGAAAAGGAGCGACGTCGAGCTGCTGACGCTCGGCGAGAAAGAGAGAAAAGATCCCGAGAGCCGCAAGCGGGCTCTGAACGGCGCGGACGCAGCCTTTCTCTGTCTGCCCGACTCCGCAGCCGTCGAGGCGGTCGGACTGGTCGAAAACCCCGACACCGTAATTATCGACACCTCGACCGCACACCGCACCGCCGAGGGCTGGGCTTACGGCTTCCCGGAGCTCTCCGCAGAGTTTGAAGAAAAGATAAAAAGTTCAAAGCGAATAGCCGTCCCCGGCTGCCACGCCGGCGGCTTTATAGCGCTGGTCTATCCCCTCGTCGAAGCGGGCGTGCTAAAAAAAGACGCGCTGCTCAGCTGCTTTTCCCTCACGGGCTACAGCGGTGGAGGCAAGAAAATGATAGCAGAATACGAGAGCGCGGACAAATCGCCCCTGCTGTCCGCCCCGAGGCAATACGGGCTTTCTCAACAGCACAAGCACCTAAAGGAGATGGCGGGCATTACCGGAATTGAAAAATTTCCGATATTCTGCCCCGTAGTCGATGATTTTTACAGCGGAATGCAGGTAACCGTTCCGCTGTTCGGGGAGCAGCTCGGCTGTTCCTTCGACGAAATCGCCGACATTTACAAAGAAAAATACCGAGGCCCCGTAGTGACCTTCAGCGAAAAATCGGATGACGGCAGCTTTCTGTGCGCGGGTGCGCTGTCGGGCACGGACGGCATGAAAATATCCGTCTACGGCAACGGCGAACGCATCCTTCTGACCGCCGTATACGACAATCTCGGCAAGGGCGCATCGGGCGCCGCACTCGAAAACCTGAATCTCGTCATGGGCAAGGACAAGGCCTTCGGGCTTGATATATAGGGAGGTAAGCAAAAATGAAAATCATCTCGGGCGGCGTCTGCGCCGCAAAGGGCTTCAAGGCTTCCGGCGTTCACTGCGGAATACGCAAAAACAGGACGAAGCGCGATCTCGCCCTCATATACAGCGAAAAAATCGCCGACGCGGCAGCCGTATACACCACAAATCTCGTCAAGGGCGCGCCGCTGACGGTGACAAAAAATCATCTTGAAAACGGCAAAGCTCAGGCGATTATCTGCAACAGCGGAAACGCGAACACCTGCAACGCAAACGGCATAGAGATAGCCGAGCGCACAAGCGAGCTTGCGGCGTGCGCTCTCGGGATAAAAGCATCCGACGTTATAGTCGCTTCTACCGGCGTTATCGGTCAGCCGCTGAGCATCGACCCCATAGCCTCCGGCATTCCCGCGCTCAAAGCAGGGCTCGGCGACTGCTCCGAGGCGGCGGCGGAGGCGATAATGACTACCGACACGGTAAAGAAAGAGATAGCCGTGAGCTTCGAGATAGGCGAAGTCGAATGCAAAATCGGCGGCATAGCAAAGGGCTCGGGCATGATTCATCCCAACATGGCAACTATGCTCGTTTTCATAACTACCGACTGCGCGATAAGCGGCGAGATGCTGAAAAAAGCCCTCTCCTGCGACATCGCGGAGACCTTCAACATGATAAGCATTGACGGCGACACCTCGACTAACGATATGGTAGCCGTGCTCGCAAACGGGCTCGCCGGAAACACGGAGATAGACAGCGAGGGCGAGGACTTCGGCGAATTTATGAAGGCGTTAAACACGGTAAACGTCAACCTCTGCCGCAGCATTGCCGCCGACGGCGAGGGCGCCACAAAGCTGCTCGAATGCAAGGTAAGCGGCGCTCAAAATGAGGACATCGCCAAGACCGTTGCCAAGAGCGTTGTCTGCTCGTCGCTGACCAAGGCCGCCATGTTCGGCGCGGACGCCAACTGGGGACGAGTCCTCTGCGCGATAGGCTACAGCGGCGTCGATGTTGACGTAAACAAAATTGACGTCGTTTTCAAGTCCGCCAAGGGCTCGATTTCCGTCTGCGAAAACGGCGCGGGAGTCGATTTTTCGGAGGAAAAGGCAAAGGAGATACTCTCGGAAAACGAGATAGATATTCTCATCGATTTAAAAAGCGGCGGCGCTTCTTCGACCGCGTGGGGCTGTGACCTCACTTACGACTATGTGAAGATAAACGGCGACTACCGCACCTGACACGCGAAACGGAGGAAAAAAGATGAATATTTCAAATGCGGAGCGCGCAAGAGTGCTCGTCCACGCGCTGCCTTACATACAGGAATACGCCGATAAGATAGTCGTTGTCAAATACGGCGGCAACGCAATGACGAGCGACAAGCTGAAGGATTCGGTAATGCGCGACATCGTTCTGCTCTGGCTCATCGGCGTAAAGGTCGTTCTGATTCACGGCGGCGGCCCCGAGATAACGGATACTCTTCAAAAAATCGGCAAAAAGAGCGAGTTCGTCGATGGGCTGCGCGTCACAGATAAAGAGACCGCCGACGTCGTTCAGATGGTGCTCGCAGGCAAGGTCAACAAGAGCCTGGTGAACCTCGTCGAAAACAAGGGCGGCAAGGCTATCGGGCTCTCCGGTATAGACGGACATATGATAGAGGCCAGGATGAAAGACGAGAAGCTCGGCTTCGTCGGCGAGATAACAAACGTAAACATTCAGCCGATACTCGATATTATAGACAAGGGCTATATCCCGATAGTTTCGACCGTCGGCTGCGACGGCGAGGGCAATATATATAACATAAATGCGGACACCGCCGCAGCGAAGATAGCGGGCGCGCTCAATGCGGAGAGTCTGATATCCATGACGGATATCAGCGGAATCCTCCAAGACAGAGACGACCCGAACACGCTCATTTCGGTCATAAGGGCAGACGAAGTTCCCACGCTCATAGACAGCGGAGTTATCTGCGGCGGCATGATCCCTAAGGCCGAATGCTGCATTGACGCGATAAAATGGGGCGTACACAGGGTCTTTATTATCGACGGTAGGATACCGCACTCGATACTCATCGAGATGCTGACTGACGAGGGCATGGGCACGATGTTCACGGCCTGAAAAGGAGAATATTATGGATACGGTACAAAAGCAGGACAAAGAATATATCGCCGGGACTTATGCGAGGTTTCCTTTGACGGTTGAGGGCGGCAAGGGCTCCGTAGTCTGGGACAATGCGGGAAAAATATACATAGACCTCTCCTCCGGCATAGCGGTAAACACCTTCGGCGCAGCCGACGACGAGTGGATAAAGGCCGTAACCGAGCAGGCGGGTAAGCTTCAGCATATGTCGAATCTATACTACACCGAACCGTGCGTGAAGCTTGCGAAAATGCTCTGCGAGCGTACGGGAATGAGCAAGGTTTTCTTCTCGAACTCCGGCGCCGAGGCCAACGAATGCGCGATAAAGGCGGCGAGAAAATACGCCGCAGAGAAGCACGGAGCGGACTGTTATAATATTGTCACCCTCAAAAACAGCTTTCACGGCAGGACGATAACCACGCTCGCCGCAACGGGGCAGGATGCTTTTCACAAAGACTTTCTGCCGCTGACGGAGGGGTTCATATATGTTGAGCCGAACGACACGGAAAAAATCGAAAAGGTTCTCTTCGAGCGCCGCTGCGCCGCAGTCATGCTCGAGGTCGTGCAGGGCGAGGGCGGAGTGGTGCCGCTTGACAAGGACTATCTCCAGTCGCTCGAAAGGATATGCCGCGATCGCGACATTCTGCTTATCTGCGACGAGGTTCAGACAGGCAACGGCAGAAGCGGCAAGCTCTACGGCTATATGAACTACGGAATCTTCCCCGACATCGTATCAACCGCCAAGGGGCTTGCGGGCGGTCTGCCGCTCGGCGCCACGCTGTTCGGCGAAAAGACAAAGAATGTTTTGACTCCGGGCTCCCACGGCTCGACCTTCGGCGGGAATCCCGTCTGCTGCGCCGGGGCGATAAATATTCTCGAACGGCTCGACGAAAGCCTTCTCGAGGGAGTGCGTGAGAGGTCGGAATATATTTTTTCATCGCTCAGGGGTGCTCCGGGCATAAAGGATGTCACGGGGCTCGGGCTGATGATAGGCATAGAGACCGAGAGAGACGCGGCAGAGGTCATAGACGCCTGCATGGAAAAGGGCGTTCTCGTTATCAAGGCCAAGAACAAGGTGAGACTGCTCCCCGCGCTCAATATCCCGACAGAGCAGCTCGAGCAGGCAATCGGCATTATAAAAGAAGTCTGCGCAGACAAGGAGGCTTGAATATGACATTCAAAAACAGAGATTTTTTGAAGCTTTTGGATTTCACTCCGGAGGAGATAGAATATCTCATCGACTTCGCCGCGAATTTAAAGGCGAAGAAGAAATCGGGTATACCGCACAAGCTCTGCGACGGAAAAAATGTCGCGCTGATATTTGAAAAGACGAGCACAAGGACAAGGTGCAGCTTTGAAGTCGCTGCGCGCGACCTCGGCATGGGCACGACCTATCTCGACCCCTCGGGCTCTCAGATAGGCAAAAAAGAGAGCATCGCCGACACTGCACGCGTGCTCTCGGGCATGTATGACGGCATCGAATACCGCGGCTTCGGGCAGGCGATAGTCGAGGAGCTCGCGCAATATGCCTGCGTCCCCGTCTGGAACGGCCTGACAAATGAGTTCCACCCGACGCAGATCCTCGCTGATTTTCTGACAATAAAAGAGCGGTTCGGGCATCTCAAGGGGATAAATCTCGTCTATATGGGCGATGCACGCTATAATATGGGCAACTCACTTGCAGTCGGCTGCGCCAAGACGGGCATGAACTTCACCGCCTGCGCGCCGCAAAAATATTTCCCCGACAGATCGCTCGTCAACGTCTGCAAGGAAATAGCCGCCGGAACGGGGGCCGAGCTCAGGTTCTGCGAAAGCCCCGACGAGGCGGTAAAAAACGCCGATGTGATATACACCGACGTCTGGGTATCCATGGGCGAGCCCGCAGAGGTCTGGGAGGAGCGCATAAACGACCTCGCCCCCTACCAGGTGAACTCCGCGCTCATGGCAAAGGCATCGCCGAACGCCGTGTTCATGCACTGCCTGCCCTCTTATCACGACATGAAAACAACAATAGGCAAAGAGATGGGCGAAAAGTTCGGGCGCGACTCGATGGAGGTTACGGACGAGGTGTTCGAGAGCGCGCAGTCCGTTGTTTTCGCCGAGGCGGAAAACCGTATGCATACGATAAAGGCGGTCATGGCGGCAACGCTTACAGACGATAGATAAAATTAATAATATATAATATATATAAATGTAATAGGAGCTGCCGAAACCGACAGCTCCGTTTTTTATTCTTCCTCTTTGTCTGCGTTTTTGCCGTTCTCGTTGAAGCGGTTGAGAAAGTACAGATAAGTTTCGGCATAGACGCGCTTTCTCGTCTCGAATCTGTCGCCGTCGTTGTGGTGGCGGGTATACAAATCGATGTCGGGCTTCAGTATCTTTGTTATCTCCAACGCTATCTCCTGATTCGTCATTCTTTCACCTCCCGAGTCCGCCTATATATTACCACCGCGGGCAGAATTTTTCAACCGTCGAAGGCGCAGCATTGTTCTTGTGTGGAAAGAAATATTAAAATTGTAAATTGACGGTTTCTGATTCGATAAAAGAATACTTTTTTGTGCATTCTTGCTATTGACTGAAAAAAAACAAGGTAATATAATGACATTGATGTTAGAAAATGCACCAAATGCAGCAAATTTCCCACTGTTTCAAAAAGAGAGACTTGCTACACCAATATTCAAGGAGAGGAAGTTCTATCCATGGAAAACAAGAATCAGCGCATCTGCATCATCGGCGGCGGCCCCGCAGGCACGAGCATGGCTATGTACCTGGAGAAAAAGGGCTATGACAACTACGTCATCTATGAGAAGTCCGGCAAAGTCGGCGGCAAGGCATTCTCGCCCATGATGAAGGTCAAGAACGCACAGGGCAAATGGGAGGATCGCACCATTGAAATGGGCGCGGTCATGGGTTGCGACACTTACTTCGCAGTTCACGAGTGCGAAGAGTTCGGCGGCACGACCCATCTCGACGGACCGCCCATGGGCAGAAGATTCACGAATACCGACGGCACGCCCCAGAAGTCTTCGGCCCTCGCACTGCTCAAGAAGATCATGAAGATGAGGAAGCTCTCAAAGCTCCTCGAGACGAAGTACAAGGGCTACGATGTCAACGGTCACAGAGGTGTGTCCGAGGGTCGTTATGAGGGTCCCTGCCCGTCTCCCGAGATGAAGCTTGCTCACATCGAGGGCGAGAACCCGAACCTGAAGGATCTTTCGATGCCCTTCTCCGAGTTCCTCAAGCTCAACCACTGCGAGGACGCAGAGCTCGTCTGGAAGGGTCCGTTCACTTCCTTCGGCTACGGCTACTTCGACGAGATCCCGGCGGCTTATGTTCTCAAGTATCTTGATGCCTTCACCGTCAAGCAGTTCCTTTCCACCGGCAAACTGTGGACTTGGTACAACGGCACCCAGAGCATCTGGGAGGGCGTCAACAGCCACCTGAAGCATCCCGCTCTGCTCAACTCCGAAGTCACGGACATCAAGCGTGAAAACGACAAGGTCTATGTCACCGTAAACGGCAAGACCGAAGAATTCGACAAGCTTATCATCTGCACCCCGCTCGAGCTGTTCCTCGGCTACGGCGATCCCCGCCCGGAAGAGAAAGAGTTGTTCTCCAAGATAGTCCATAAGGAGTATTTCACCATGGCTGTCCGTCCCGAAGAGGGCAACGCGCCTGACATCTCCTACTATTTCTTCGAGAACATGACAAACGAGACCCGCGGACATCTTATGGTGTTCTATCATCGCTGGTCCGACGGAGTCACCGATCAGCCGCTCGTCACCTTCACCCTGCGCAACCACGAGGGTATGGAGGATGTTCCGTTTGAGAAGGCAAAAGAGATCACTCTTGCGGACATGGAGAAGTGCGGCCTGAAGGTCGACAAGATAGAGCGTATCGACGACTGGTATTATTTCCCGCACGTCGGCAGCAAGGACTATGCCGACGGCTGGTATGAGAAGGTCGAAGCTATGCAGGGAAAGGACAACACCTACTATGCAGGCGAGGTAATGGCTTTCGGCGACATGGAAGAGACCGTTGAATACAGCCGCGACCTTGTAAGAAGATTCTTTAATTAAAGAGGTAAAATTATGCCGGAACAGAATAAGAAAATAATCAGCAAATATCAGGGTGACAAGAACCCCGACGAGCGTTATCTCAAGCTCGGCAGGAAAATAACCGACGTTATGGGGCACAAAATCTCCGGAGTGACATCCGACGACCCGGAGTATTGGGGTCTCAGAGAGGTTTTGACTCCCGAGATGTGCGACGTCGCCAACAAGATGAAGCTCCGTCAGCACTACACCTTCGAGCAGCTGCTCGAGATGAACAGCGAGTATGAGGCTATCGCTTTGCAGAAGATACTCGACGAGATGGCCTATATCGGCATTCTCGAGTACGACTACGGCGACAACTACGACCACACCCACGAGCTCACCGACCGCCCGCGTATCAGGCGCTACAGGCTGCCGTTCTTCGTCCCCGGCTCCGCCGAGCTGTTCAACTCCTCGGTTGACAGAATAGCAAAGAACCCCGCAGTCGCCTCGTTCTTTGAGCGCATGACCTTCATCCCTCTTGCGGGTATAACCCAGATGGTGCCGCCCGGAGGCGACGGAATCGGAATGCACGTCATCCCGGTTGAAAAGGCCATTGACGCCGAGAGTCAGTCGATAGACCTTGAGCACATCTCCTATTGGCTCAAGAAATACGAGGGACACATCTCCGCAGGTATCTGCTCCTGCCGTGCCTCGCGCGCAGTGCTCGGCGACGGCTGCACCGACGATATCGACGACTGGTGCATCCAGCTCGGCGACATGGCGGACTATACCGTTGAGACCGGACGCGCCCACTACATAACCAAGGAGCGCGCTCTCGAAATACTTGAGCTCGCAGAAAAGAACGGCTATGTCCATCAGATAACAAACATCGACGGCGAGAATAAAATCTTTGATATCTGCAACTGCAATGTCAAGATTTGTAACGCTCTGCGTACCTCCATGCTGTTCAACACCCCCTATCTTTCGCGCAGCTCCTTCACCGCAAAGGTCGAGAAGGACAAGTGCGTGGCCTGCGGCAAGTGCGTTGAGACCTGCCCGGCGGGAGCCGTAAAGATGGGTCAGAAGCTCTGCCGCAAGGACGGCTCCGAGGTCAAATATCCCCATGCTCCCCTGCCGGACAACAATATCTGGGGACCCTACGCATGGGATGAGAACTACCGCGACACCGCGCGTATGTCAAACACCTACGCTACCGGCTCCGCCCCGTGCAAGGCGGCCTGCCCCGCACACGTGCCCGTTCAGGCCTACCTGCGCCTCGCCCATGAGGGCAAGTACCGCGAGGCTCTCGCGATGATAAAGACCGAGAACCCGTTCCCCGCCGTCTGCGGCCGCGTCTGCAACAAGAGATGCGAAGCGGAGTGCACGCGCGGCAAGATTGACGCTCCCGTATCGATAGACGCGGTCAAGAAATTCGTCGCCGACCTCGACCTGAACTCTGAGGACAGGTTCGTGCCCGAAAAAATCGTCCAGTCGACTCACGGCGAATTTGACGAGAAGATAGCCATTATCGGCGGCGGCCCCGCCGGCTTGAGCGCTGCCTACTATCTCGCGCAGATGGGCTACAAGCCCACCGTCTTTGAAAAGAACCCGATTCCCGGCGGTATGCTCACCTACGGTATACCGAGCTACAAGCTCGAAAAGGATGTTATCGCCGCCGAAATCGATATTATTAAGAAGCTCGGCGCCGAAATCAAGTGCGGCGTTGAGGTAGGCAAGGATATCACTATAGCGCAGCTCAAGGAGCAGGGCTACAAGGCGTTCTATATCGCCATCGGCTGCCAGGGCGGCAAGCGTCCCGGAGTCAAGAACGACGACGCGCCCGGCACGCATATAGCGGTCGAGTATCTGCGCCACTGCTTCGAGCACCGCGAGGACAAGTTTGACGGCAGCGTGGCAGTCATCGGCGGCGGCAACGTCGCTATCGACTGCGCGAGAAATGCTCACCGTCTCGGCGCCTCCGAGGTCAGTATGTTCTGCCTCGAGTCGCGCGAGGAAATGCCCGCAAGCCGCGAGGAAATTGCCGAAGCGGAAGAGGAAAACATCAAAATCAATCCCTCGTGGGGTCCCAAGGAAGTCCTCATCGACGAGAGCGGCAAGGTCAGGGGCATTGTGCTCAAGAAGTGCGTGCGCACAATTGACCCGGAGACAAAGAAGTTCTCGCCCGTATACGATGAGAGTGAGACTGTTGAGATCAAGGCGGACAAAATTGTCTTTGCCATCGGTCAGGCTATCGAGTGGGGCAAGCTGCTCGAGGGCACGAAGGTCACCTTCTGGCATGGCAACTACCCCGTTGCGGACAAGTTCACCTATCAGACAGAGGATCCCGATATCTTTGTCGGCGGCGACGTTTACACGGGTCCGCGCTTCGTTATCGACGCTATCGCCGCGGGTCATGAGGCCGCAGAAAGCCTGCACCGCCACGCCCGCCCGGACGCTTCCATGACGATAGGCCGCGACCGCCGCAGCTTTACTCCGCTCAACAAGGACGATATCAGTTTCCCGTCCTATGACACGGCAGGCCGTCAGGAGGCCGGAATGGACAAGTCGATAGACTCGAAGATGTCCTATTCGGATGCGCACCTGAACCTCACCGAGGAGCAGGTCAAGACGGAGACGGGTCGCTGCCTCGGCTGCGGCGCCTCGTATGTCGACTACAACAAGTGCATCGGCTGCGGTCTTTGCACGACTAAGTGCGAATTTGACGCTATCCACCTCGTGCGCGATCACCCGGAATGCTCTACGATGTGCGCCGCAGAGGAAAAGGTCGGCGGACTTCTGAAATACTCTGTCAAGCGCGCCTTCAGGATTCTGGGTCACTTAGGCTCGGACGAGGCGAAGGAGATGGCTAAAAAGCGCAAGGCCTATAAGCAGGCTCAGCAGAACAAGGATTGATTTCATGCACGAATTAGGCATAGTTCTCCACGTTATAGACCAGGTGGAGGAGCTCGCGAGAGAAAATAACGTCAGCAAGGTGACGCGCTTAACGCTCGAGGTCGGCGAGGTGTCGTCGATAGTTCCGTCCTACTTTTCGGGCTGCTTCGAGTGGGCGAAGAAAAAGACGGAGTACTTAAAGGACACCGAGCTTGAGATGATCATACTCGAGGGCATCTCCTACTGCAGGGACTGCAAAAAGACCTACAAGACTACGGAATACGCAAAAAAATGCCCGTACTGCGGCAGCGACGACACCTATCTTGTGACAGGCAGCGAGCTGCGCATAAAGGACATTGCGGTTATCGACAAAAAGTAGCCGCGCAACAGCGAAAAAACAGCACCGTTTCTCTTTTTGAAACGGTGCTGTATGTTTTTATTCAGTGTCTCTCGTCGAAGTTCGAATAGGTCTCGCAGAAGCGTGCCTGGAATGACGCGGGCTCCCCTCCCGCATAGAGGTGCGAGATATCGCCGAACGCGTTGCATCTGAACAGAGCCTTCCCCTGCTCGCGCTCCTCGGTTATCAGGGTAGTCACCGAGGTCGGCAGTGCAACGAAATTATGCCAGAGCACAACGGGCGATATCTTTAAAATATGCGAGAGCAGAACGCACTCCACGCCGAAATGGCAGAAGAGCACGACGGTGTCGGTGTTTTCCCGCTCGACTCTGAACATCTTGCCGTCGTGGACATAGCCGTGGCGCGCAAGCAAACCGTCTATGCCGTCGCAGACAGTCTTATATTTCTCGGGCACGTCTCCGCTGCTGTAAAACGTGGTGGAAAGCCACTTGTCCCTGTCGTAATAGTCGTCGTTCTCGCTCAAAAACGCGGGTGTTCTGTCCCACGGGTAGGTGCGCTCCCCGCTCTCGGGGTCTATGACATAGCCGTCAAACTCGCGCAGCCAGTCGAAAATTTCCGCCGTTCTTCCCAGCGCGTCGAGCGTAGCCTTCGCGGTATCCTTAGCCCTGCCGAGCGGCGAGCAGTAAAACGCCGCGACATCCGACTTTGTCAGCCTGTCCTTGAGCAGCTCCGCCTCGCGCCAGCCCTTGGGGGTCAGCGAGTCTATCGAATAATCCGGGTCTCCGTGACGAACGATAAGAAGTTTCATATAATGCCTCCGCAGTTGAGTCTTTTAAAATTATATTACTTTCGTCGGGATTTTTCAACAGGAGTGAATATTTAAAAAAGCCGAATGTAAATAAAAAAGATCATGATCCGTAAACCATAACCTTTTTGCTTTCTATGCCGTGCGTAGCTCTCGTTTATTCCTCGCTGACTACGCTCGAATATGCGGTAGTCACGCTGAGCCCCGGGACAGCCCCGAGCTTTTCGGCGAGCGACGAGATAGTCTCGAGCGGCGCATCGAGGGCGACGGAAACTATATTCACGCCCTTTGCGCGGTAAGGTATTCCCATCCTGCCGATTATGTGTTCGCCGAAATCGTGCAGAAGCGCGTTGAGGGACTCGACGGACTCCTCTTTTTCGACAACAACCGACATCACGGCAACTATCGTCTGCATAAAAACATCTCCTTACTTGAGAATCTTTATATTTCCGATAATCGGCAGCTCCTTTGCAGTGCCCTTGGCGGCATTGATGATTCCGATTACCGTAAACACCGCAAACGCGATGTTAACCAAGCTGCACACGCCGCCGATAATAAGAGAAACGGTTTCGTTGACGGCTCCGACAGCGCTGACTATTATTCTGCTAACGAACGTCCATGCGAACTGGGCTATCGCGAGGACAAGTCCCTGATTCGTGTGGAAGCGCGCATATCTCGATTCCCTTGCGGCAAAGAGCGGAACAAGTACGAGTATTCCCAAATAAGCGAGTACCGCCATAACCTTGTTCGACTGAATGTCGTTTTGGTCGAACTCGGACGTTGTGTCGGGCGTGTTATTGAGCTCATTGATTTTTGTTCCGAAATCCTTCTTTTCCTCTTCCCACGGCTCTGCCTTAGGCGCTCCGGGCACAACGGGTGCGCCGCAGTCGGGGCAGAAGCGCGCCTCGTCGTCTATCTTTGAGCCTCAGTTGGTGCAAAATGCCATCCTTGTGTATCCTCCCTGATTCCTTAAAGTATTCTAATTATACCAACATTCCGCAAAGTTTACAAGCGCAAAGCGGCAATCGCTCTCAAAGCTCTCTCTGTGCATCGGCGAGCAGACTCTTCTCTTCCCTGTGCCAAAGATAGGCGAGCGTGCCGATATAGCCCTCTTTCCACGGCTTGTATTTGCCGTTATAGTGGACAATAGAGCAGTTCTTCTCTATCCACTCATGGGTCTTGAGGCTGTGGAGCGCGGTCTTTTCGTCGAGGTTATATATCTCCGGCGAGATATAGCGCGTTTTGGTGCAGTAGAGCGCGTTTATAACATCCTGGTCGCCGAGAGGCAGGTTGTCGGCGTTCTTGTCGATATAGTCGAAAAGCTCCTTTGACGTGTAGCTGCGCCTGAGCTCGTCAAGGTTCATCATCAGCACGCCCGCGTTGATATAGCGCGAATCCTCGGGCATATTCAGGCGCAGATGATTGATATCCTCGACCACGCCGTGGGTGTGGCTTGCGCCGGCGAAGCAGAAGCCGCCGAGCTCCATGTTATACAGCTCCGATATGGGATTGAGAATCAGCGTATCGGGGTCGATGTAGAGTATTCTGTCAAGCTCTGCGGGCAAAAATTCATGCGCGGTGAGCCGATAATATGTCTCTTTGGTTATCCTGTCCTCGGTCGGAGCGTCGGCATTGAGCTCATGGGAGAGACGTATGGAATGCACGTTGAAACGGCTGCGGTCGATGCCGCGGAATATACTGTCGATATTTTCGTCGGTCAGCGACGAATGAGCTATGTATAAATCAAACTTCGGGCACTTATCCGCACGGACAAGCGAATGGAGCATTACGGACAGCGGACGGATATAATTTGCGTCGAGCGTCACAAGTATGTTCATCAAATACCTCCCTGTTATATTCCTTGCAGTTTAATTGTAACGAATGTATCGCAAAAAAGCAATATATTGTTATAAAAAGTCGAAAAAGTTAATAAATATGCATATAAAAAATCGGCCATAAAAATGTGACCGATTTTTCTGCTGTTCTGTCCGGCTTTAATTTTCCGCCGAGAGCGCTCGGATATGAGAAAATGCCACCTCAGTTTTGCCTTAGCACATCCTCTTTGTCGAGCATGGGATATCGGGCGAGGGAGTCGGAATCGAGATTTTCGCGGTGCATATCCACGGCGGTTATGCGGCGGTTGTTGTAGGTTGTGTAATAATACACGCCCTTGTCCGCATTGAAGCAGGAGGTGTATATGGTTATCTCGTATTTGTCCTGCGCAACCTCGCAGCAGCCGCGCACCTGCTCGACAGAGTCGAGGATATGGAAGAACTGACCGACACTCTCCGCCTCGCCGCTTCCGGAGAGCGAATTGAGCTTGGTGAACGCGGCTCTGACGAATCTCGACATCGAGGATAAGTCGCCGGGCAGACCTAATCCGCCCATGCCGCGGCTGTATGTGCCGAGATCGAGGGCGTCCGAAAAGCTGTTTTCCGGCTGCTTGGGCGAGAGGCGCATATAGTTGTTGAGATTAAAAAGCTGCATATCAAACGGAGGCTCGTTCGTGAGCACGCCGGGGGCGTTGTCATATATTTTCAGCCCGCTCTCCGTCGGCTCGACGGTTATCGCACCGCTTTTGTCCGCGATTATCCAGTGCATTTTTGCCGCCGGATAGCGGCTGTCATAGGTCGTGCCGACGAGGTTTATCTTCTCTATAGCGCTGCGCGCCTGCTCGAGAGAGGCAAATTGACTGAGCACCCACGGTATAAACTCAAACTGCGCGACATTCTGTTTGCCGTCCTCCGGCTCCGAATAGCGTGCGCTCGCGGCGAAGTTGAGTCCCGCCATTCCGAGCCCCTTTTCGTTGACCGCGTCGTAAAACATCGGATAGCCGTCCGCGACATGAGCCATGCCTATTATCGCATAGTGCCTGTCCGTCCCGCCGCCGTGGCGGAAGGAGAGCGGAAAATTGCGCGGCATAACGGTTATTTCCTCGCCGTATGAAAATTCATAGTCGAGCGTTCTGCCCATATAAAAGTCATCCGTGCGGTAAGTTGCTGCCGTACACATAAATATGCCTCCCTGAAAAGCTTTTCATTTTTGTTATTATTATAGTATCTCATTCTCGCAAGGATGTAAACAGGAAAAAAATTTACCGTGAACAGCCCGTTAAACTGCGGAAAACTTTCTTCGTTCAAACTTAAAAAATCCGCAGCCCACATAGAAATGTGAACTGCGGTTCGTGTTTTGTTACGATTACTTCGCGTTGACGATATCGATCTGGTTCATATAGAGGTCGATATAGCTCTCGGTCTTTGAGCCGAGCAGTGTGCTGTGGTTCGCATTCTCCACAACGGGATAGACATACCACACGCCGCGCTCATATGCGCCCTCGTGGTCAACGATAAATTCATACTTCTCGCCCTCGGGATAGAGTGCGCTCTTGACAGGCACCGCGCCGTCGTTTCTGAGCCAATCGCCCTCGAGCTTGACGCCGTCAACCGTTATTCCGGCTATGTGGCCTATAAGCCAGCCCGTGCCCGCCATGCTGCCGAGCACATCGGTCGGGTTCTGGAATCTGCCGTCCGCCGAAGGCTCCGTGCCGCAGCAGGCGTAGGAGAAATAATATACGTTCTCAACAGCGCCTATCTTGGCATTGAGCTCCTGCGCGCCGTGAAGCGTGAGGTCATAGAGACAGTTGTCGTTCGAAAGAGCAAAGCTCAGGATGCCGCAGGGATTGAAACTCGCCCTGCCCTCGCCGGGAGCGCGGGTAAGACCGAACTGATCAAGCTTGAGGTCAAGGTAGTTGCTGCCCGCCATACCCGCGACATTGGCAATCATAGCGGCGATATACTCGCCGTGATAAACGGCAATGCCGAAATTCGCGCTGACTGTGCCGTTATGCGGCGCCGCTATCGAGATAACGGAGTTTACATAATCGCCCTTTCCGCCTTTGAAGAACTCGGAGACGTCGCCGCCCGCCGCGACCTCTTCGGGCGCGCCGTTAGCGAGAATATAGGTGAAAAGTCTCGTCGTCGCGCCGCCGAAGCTGTGTCCGAAGAGATTTATTTTTATAATATTTCCGTCCCTGTCGGTCTTTCCGAAGGTATCTATGAGCGCCTTTCCGACATATGAGCGACCGTAGCGCGCATGGTTATGCTCTGCGGAGTGAGCCGCGCCGTAGTCAACGACCGTACCCGCAAGCTGGGCATAGAGCTCGCAGGCTCTGTCCCACGCGCTGCTCAGCGGGCCGACGGAGGCCGCGTGGCAATCGTATCCGCGGGCATTGAGCGACTTCATCAGATCCTCTTTATACTGCATACCCCAGTATGGCGTGACGGAGTTGAGCTTGTCGTTGTCTCCGTAGCCGAGGATGCCGTGGACGAAGATGCAGGGATATTTGTAAGAATCGGCCTTTGCGTCGGCAAATGCAAGGGAAACTCCCGCGCTGAAAACAAGAATCAGAGCGAGCAGCAGGCTTGCCGCGCGTTTAAAGATGTTGCGTTTTGTCATTGTTTCACTTCCTGTGTTATTTTTTAAGCCACAGAAATATTAGCATAAAACGGCGCTGCTTTCAATATTTAATCGAAAAATTATATTGGGAACACATAATTATTTTTCGGGTGCACAGCCGAAAAAATTAAGCCGGCGCAGGCATAAAACGCCTGCACCGGCTGCACATAAATCAATAATATCTTATGACCGCGACAACCTTACCCAAAATCGAAACCTCGTTGACGATTATCGGCTCGTAGGTGTCGTTCTCGGGCTGGAGACGGAAGTGACCGTTTTCTTTATAGAACGTCTTGACCGTCGCCTCGTCCTCTATCATTGCGACGACTATTTCGCCGTTTCGCGCAACGGGCGTCTTTTCCGCCACGACCAAGTCCCCGTCAAGTATGCCTGCCTGGAGCATACTCTCGCCTCTGACCTTCAGGGCAAAAAGCGGCTTGTCGCTCGTTGAGTGACCCGAATAGGCGAGGTAGCCCTCTATCTGCTCAACGGCGAGTATCGGCGCACCCGCGGTGACGGTACCTACTATCGGGACATGAGTGACGTTATCGTCCCTGCCGAGAATGCGGATAGTTCGCTTCTTGAGGGGATCGCGCTGAATATAGCCCGCCTTCTCGAGAGCGTCAAGGTTCGCCTGAACGGAGGATGTGGAGCTTAAGCCCACCGCCGCGCCTATCTCACGCACCGAGGGCGGCACCCCGTCCTGCGAGCACTCGATAAGATATTCGTATATTTTCATCTGAGTTTTGCTTATGTTTTTCAAAGCATATCACCCTTTCAATAGGTCGGCATAACTTTCCTGCTTTATTATAACACACGGTTTCAAAAATTGCAAACATTTGTTTGCCGAATTTCAAAAAAATTTTTTGCGGTGTTTTCGTCTTTAAATTTGTTATTTTTACACATTTTTGTTGTATTCGGACCCCGTATTGTAGTATAATTTATTTAGTGAAAGTTCGTACTGTTCGTTTGGCAGAATTTGTAAGTGAATATTATTTTTTTACAGGAGATGTATTTTTATGCCAACCGCGAGAACAAAGAGCAAAGCGCTCCCGAGAGCCGATTTTCCGGAACAGGTCGGCGTGTCCTCAAAGGCGATATCGGAGCTGCTCGACGATTTCGAGCGCAGCCAAATAGAGCTGCACAGCATCATGATTTTGCGCCACGGGAAAGTCGCCTTCGAGACCTGGAGAGACCCCTATGCGCCCGACATTCCGCACACCATGTATTCGGTCAGCAAAAGCTTCACCTCGATAGCCATCGGCTTCGCCATTGACGAGGGACTGCTGACGCTCGACACAAAGGTAATTGATATCTTCCCCGAATACAGACCGCAAAAATATGACGAAAACCTTGAAAAGCTGACCGTATTTCACCTGCTGACCATGACCGCCGGAAAGGATGTCAGCGTCCTCGAAAACAAGGCGAAGGTCTCATGGCTCAAGAGCTTTTTCGGCGCGCGCTGGGCGTTTGCCCCGGGCGAGGACTGGAAGTATATCAGCGAAAACTGCTATGTCATGGCTGCAATAATTCAGAAGCTGACCGGGCTCACCGTGCGCGAATATCTCGCTCCGCGCCTGTTCAAGCCCCTCGGCATCCGCGAGAATCCCGCCTGGGAGACAGACCCCAACGGTCTTGAGGCCGGCGGCTGGGGACTGTTCATAACCACGGAGGAGCTCGCCAAGGTCGCCGACTGCATGAGCCACGGCGGAAAATACCGCGGCAAGCAGGTCATCCCCGAGTTCTGGGCGCGCGAGGCGGGAAAGCCCCAAGCCGACAACTCCGCAAAGAGCGTTGACCAGCCGGACGCCTGCGTCGGCTACGGCTTCAACTTCTGGTGCTGCCGCTTCCCCGGCTCTTACCGCTTTGACGGAATGTTCTCTCAGTTCGGCATAATTCTGCCGGACTATGACGCCAATATCATCGTCACCTGCAGCGAGGTCTTTGAGCAAAAGACGCGCGACTGCCTGTGGAGACATTTCCCCGACGGCTTTATCGAGCCCAAGGATGAGCCGGAGCAGACGACGCTCCCCATGACTCTCACTCCCCTGCCCGTGCTCACCGCCGGCAGGCGCAACCCCGTGCTCGAAAAGAAGCTTTCATATTCTACGATACATTTGCTCTATAACCCCGTGCTCGACGTTGCGGGCTTCCCTGTGAGCGTCCTGCCGACGGCTGTGGTATATATGTCCACCGACCGCGCCGGAAACATAGACAAGATAAACCTCGACTTCTCCGAGAACGAGTGCCGCTTCACCTGGAGCGAGGGCAAAGTCAGAAACACAATAGTCAGCGGACTCGACGGCAAATACCGCAAGTCGAAAATGCATTTGGCGGGACTTGATTTCACCGCCGTCTCGTCTGCAAGGTGGGAGGACAGCGAGACGTTCACCATCTGGATTCGCGCCAACGAGTCCATAGCCGAGCGCCGCTTCTCTTTCCGCTTCAACGGAAACAAAGTCACAGTCATCCCGACCTCATGCCCTGACCCCAGCAACATTGCGGAATCCCTGGCGCAAGGCACGGGCGACATGATAGAGAACGAAAAGATAGCCGATATATGCAGCAGCTTCCTGCGCAAAAGCTACGGGCTGCTCGAGCCCAAGCTGTTCGGCCGCCTGGAGATGAGATAATTGACAACCGTACTGAAAATATGCTTCGCCATAGCGGCGGGACTTGAATTTGTTTTTGTGCCGCAGTTCCTGAAAGCCTCAAAGAACGGGCGCTGCACAAAATCGCAGATACTGAAAACCGTCTGCGCCACTCTTTTTGTCGCGGCGGGAGTTCTCGCAAGCGCAATAGCCCAAAATCAGAGCAGATATGCGCACTATATTCTGATAGGTCTGCTGCTCGGCTGGTGCGGAGATTTTCTGCTGCATCTGCCGCCCAAGCCTCCGTTTGCTCTAAGCGGCGGACTCGCGTTCCTCGCGGGGCACGTGTTTTACATATACGCCTACTGCCTTGCGATGAAGCACTATTTCCCCGACGCGCAGTTTTGGGATAAGCATGAGCTGATAGCCTGCGCGGTGATAATCGTTATAGGTCTTGCGGTTCTGCGCCTGCTCGGGGTCAAGTTCAGCCCGCTCTATTTAGTCGGCGTGCCGTATGTCGCAATGCTCGCGTTCATGCTCGTCAAGGCGGGCTCGCTCGGCTTCAAGGCGGTCGCCGCCGGACTCGACAATGCGGTTGTAATGTGCATATTGCTCGTATGCGGCGCGTTCCTGTTTGCGCTGTCCGATATGATGCTCGCCGTCAACTCCCTACGCAAGCCCCGTCCGCCTTACGGCTATAAGATAACCTGCATAATAACCTATTTCACGGCGCAGTTTCTGCTCGCTTCAACAATTTTCGTAATATCCGCCTAAATAAGGCGCAGACCGAAAGGAGAAAAACTATGCTCGGAACAGGCACATGGCATCTGAAGGTAGGCAATATTTTCTACAACGGAGACATCACACTTCGCGTCTTTGACAACGGCGGCGAATACGGCTTCGAGCTCATTGAGCCGAAGATGGACATTCCGGAGATTGAAATAAAGCAAATTTCAACCGTCGGAAATCACCTGTCCGCTACCGTTACGGCAAAAGAGCTGCGAGGCAGAGACGCACAGCTCGAGCTCGATTTTACCGACACCTCCGTCAGCGGAAGCGCAAAGGTTCCGCTCATCGGCACTGTGGCGATAAAAGAGGGCACGAAGATAGCCGACTGAATTCGCACCGCCGCACAAATACTTCTAAATCGACGACCGACCGCAGGGGAAAGCTCTGCGGTCGGTCTTGTGTTTTGCAAGGACAATAGCCTGCCGCACAGACGGAGTCCGTAAAAGCTCCTGTTATTTTTACGCCGCTTTGAGGTTCTAATCTTCTTTTAATCTTTACACGATACGATAAAATCCGTATAATTATACCGGAGGTGTTCCAATGCGTGTTTTGTTTGCCGAGGACGAGAAGAGCCTCAACAGGATAATCACAAAGCAGCTCAAGGCGGCCGGCTACAGCGTGGACAGCTGCTTTGACGGCGGCGAGGCATATGACCTCATAACATCGGCCGACTATGACGCGGCTGTGTTTGACGTCACCATGCCCGTCATGAACGGCTTTGAGCTTGTCAAAAAGATAAGGGTGCAGGGCATAGACACGCCCGTACTGTTTCTGACTGCGCGCGACAGCATAGAGGATAGGGTCACGGGGCTCGACCTCGGGGCGGACGACTACTTGATAAAGCCGTTTTCGTTCGACGAGCTCTCTGCGCGGCTTCGCGTTATGACGCGCAAAAAATACGGGGGAAAGACCGGCATAATCTCCGTAGGCGACCTGACCGTCGATACCGCATCGAGGCGCGTTGAGCGCGCGGGCAGGGAGATATCGCTCTCTGCGAAGGAGTATGAGCTGCTGTGCTACCTCGTGATGAACAAGGGCGTTGTGCTCAGCCGCGAGAAAATAGAGGATCACATCTGGAACTACGACTACGAGGGCGGCACGAACGTCGTCGACGTATATATCAGGTATCTGCGCAAGAAGATAGACGAGGGCGAGGATACGAAACTTATTCACACCGTGAGGGGTGCAGGCTATGTCATCAGATAAAAAAATAAAACCCGCGCTGCGCCGCTCCTCGTTCAGGCTTCGCATAACGGTCTGGATAACTCTGCTCATAGCGGCAGTCTGCTCGCTCGGCCTTTTCGGCATACTGATAACCGGCTCGCAGATAACCGATTCGCGCCTGCAAAACGAGCTGATAAGCACCGTTGAGCGCAACGTGGACGAGATAGAATACAAAAACGGGATTTTGGAAATAGAAAACGACTTTGCTTTCTTCTACGACGATGTTTACTGCAACGTGTTTGATTCGAACGGCCGATACCTCGACGGCGAGTCCCCCGCCGCGCTTATAAACGGCGAAAACCTCAAAAACGGCAGCATCGGCTCATTTGAAGCGGACGGGAGCAAATATTATTATTACGACACCCGCCTTGATTTCAACAAATACGAGTATGAGATAGACGCATTTTCGGGGAAGATAATCAAATATGAGGCCGACACGGTGATGTCCGAGCTCAGTGACCCCGTCTACAAAACCACCGTGTTCAAGGACGGAATAAGCAGCGAAAAGGCTGTCGATATCGCGCTCGAGCACGCGGGACTGACCCGCGACAAGGTGAAGTCCCTGAGCGTCGAGCTCCCCTCGAATTCGGACAGAACCGTTTTTAAGGTCGAGTTTATTTGCAGCGAGTCGACCTATCCCCCTGTGTGGGTGCGCGGATTCATAAACGCGGACGCCGCAAAGAGCGCGTTTGACGCGATAAACAAGACTGTAATATATATTTTCCCGATATTCATTATCATCGCGGCGGTCGGGGCGTATCTGATATCGCGCAGAACGATGAAGCCGGTAGAAAACATCTGCCGCTCGGCGCGCGAGATAACCGACGGCGCGGACCTGTCAAAGCGCATTGAGCCCGAAAAGAGCGCGGGCGAAATTTATACTCTCGCCGAGACCTTTAACGGTATGCTCGCAAGGCTCCAGACCTCATTTGAAAATGAGAAGCGGTTCACCTCGGATGCTTCGCACGAACTGCGTACTCCGCTCGCCGTAATAAAGGCGGAATGCGAATACGCGCTGTCCGACAAGGCGAGCGAGGAGGATATGCTTGAAGCGCTCTCGTCCGTAGACGAGCAGACGGACAAGATGACAAAGCTCGTCACGGCGCTGCTGACGCTCTCGCGCACAGAGCAGGGCGACAGGCGCTACAAGCTCGAGGACACCGACCTGAGCTCACTTGTCAAAAAGCTTTGCGCCGACTTCCCGCTCGCAAAGAACATTGCGCTCACGGCGGATATTGAGGACGGCATAGTAATTCCCGCGCAGGCTCAGCTCATCTCGCTGATGCTCGAAAACCTGCTCTCGAACGCCGTCAAATACGGCAGAGACGGCGGGCATATTGAAGTAACGCTCAAGAACAAAGACGGCGTCACGCTCTCGGTAAAAGACGACGGCATAGGCATAAAGGACGAGGATCTGCCGAAGATATGGAGCAGATTCTACCGCGCAGACGAATCGCGCAGCCGCGAGAGCGGCTTCGGGCTGGGGCTTTCGCTCGTCAGCCAGATAGCGGCGCTCCACGGCGGAAAGGCCGACGTCACCTCAGTCTACGGCGAGGGCAGCGAGTTCACCGTAACATTCAGGGAAAATAAAGCCGGCGCCTAACGAGCGCAGTTCATAAAAAAACAACCGACCGCAACGGGTTAGCCTGTCGCGGTCGGTTGTCATTTATGCGGTAATTTGGATTTTGCGGGGGAAAGAGGTTATCCGTAGGGGCGAGCTTTCTCGCCCGCAAAAATTACAGCAGCTAACATATATTGCAACCGTGTAGGGCAAATATTATCCGCCCGCTGTTTTTGCAGCGACTACAGCAGACGAGCTAAGCTCGCTTCTTCAAGTGGATTGCTTTATAGGGGTCGGCGACCCCGACGACCCTTTGACGCGTCAGCGTCACCGAAAAGCCATTCATTTCGCCCGTGTCTTGCAATACACACTCTCTGATTGAGGCTTGACCTCTGTGCCGCCTACGGCGGCATCGGTGCGTCGAGTCGCCGCACTCTACAAAGTGAGATTGAAAATTTAAACAGCCGTAAAAAAATTGACAAATCCGCGCAGTAACCCCTCAGTCTCGGCTTCGCCGAGTCGGCTCAGCCATAATCGAAGCTCCTCGTCAAATCCCACTTCATCAAGCACACAGCACTGCTCCACTTATCGAAATTTCCCCCGACAACGGCACCGCTTTCAACACGAAGCGGCGACAGATTTATTCTGCCGCCGCTTCGCGTTATATATAGGAGTTTCGTGGTTGTCGTCTTTATCCGAGCTTTTTCGTTTGCAGTTAAATAATAGCCGATATATTTCAATTTGTCAACCTATAATTTTTCACTGGACATTTTATTGTACAGTAAAATGTTTTTTCGGCTGTCCGTCGTTTTTTTTCGTCGTTTATCTCATATACAGAAAATTTGCGGGTATAATCTGTAATACTTTCAGCGCCTGTTCGTGCCCGTATTGCGAAAATTTAAGCGCATTTGCGACCTAATATATTTTTATATCAATTACATTATGCCATAAATTCTGCCAAAAGTCAATGGCAGAATTTATGGCATTTATAATCAGTTTGAGGTGGTTTAATTGAAGTACCCGAGAATACGAAATCTTCGCGAGGACAACGATCTGACCCAGCAGCAAATAGCCGATATGCTGTATATAAACCGACGGACTTACGCCGCATACGAAAACGGCATCAACTCCATGACACCGGAGACCCTCTGCAAAATAGCCGATATATTTCACACGAGCGTTGACTGGCTCCTCGGCAGAACCGACGAGTTTGCACCGTACCCAAAAAGCAGATAAAGCACTTCTCCCCCGTCCGCAAAGGACAGGGGAGATTTTCTTATTTCTGGTTGTAGAATGCGCAGAACGCCTTGTAAGCCATATAGATATCGAGCTTCGCTATCTGTTCGAACGGCGCGTGCATGGAGAGCACGGGCACGCCGACATCGACAACGTCTACGCCGAGATGTGCGACATACTTGGCAACCGTTCCGCCGCCGCCCTCGTCGACCTTGCCGAGCTCGCCTATCTGCCAGACGATATCATTCTCATCAAAGAGCTTTCTGAGCTTGCCGACGAACTCGGCGTTGGCATCCGAGGTGTCGGACTTGCCGCGCGCGCCGGTATACTTTGTGACAACGATTCCCCTGTTTACGAACGAGGCGTTGAGCTTGTCGTGGACGGACTGGAATGTGGGGTCAACTCCCGCATTGACATCTGCCGAAAGACACTCGGAAGCTCTGAGGACATCTCTGCCCTCAAGTCCCTGAGTCTTTGCGAGATCCTCAACAAAGAACTGAAGATATGCGGAGGAAAGGCCTGTATTGCCGACGGAGCCTATCTCCTCCTTGTCGGTCAGCACGGTGACGGTCGTGTAGCTCGGGGTCGGGCAGTCGAGAGCCGCCATGAGCGCGGGATAAGCGCAGACCCTGTCGTCGTGGCCGTAGCCGCCGATAAGGCTGCGGTCAAAGCCGATATCCGAGACTCTCGCTGCGGGCACGAGCTCAAGCTCCGCGGAGAGGAAATCCGACTCCGTGATTCCGTATTTTTCGTTGAGAAGCTTCATTATATTGAGCTTCACGAGGTCGCTGCCCTCGTCGCTTCTGAAGGGCAGGCTGCCGACGAGAATGTTGAGTTCCTCGCCCTTTATGACCTGGGAGGCCTTGCGCTCGCCCATGGTGCTGTCAAGATGCGGGAGCAGGTCGGTTATGACGAACTGCGGCTCGCCGTCTCTGTCGCCGATTGATACCGTCAGCTTCTCGCCGTCCGCCTTGACAATAACGCCGTGGAGCGAAAGCGGAACGGTCGGCCACTGATATTTCTTTATGCCGCCGTAATAGTGCGTCTTTAAGAGCGCTATTTCGCAGTCCTCATACAGGGGGTTTGGCTTGACATCGAGGCGGGGAGAATCGATGTGCGCCGCCGCGATTTTAACGCCGTCGCTCAGCGGACGCGTGCCGAAAACGGCGAGTATAATCGCCTTCTCCTTGACATTGAACCAGACCTTGTCGCCCGCCGAATATTTTTTCGACGAATCGAACTTCTCGAAGCCGCGCGACTCGGCAAGCTTCTGCGAAAATGCGGTTATCTCGCGCTCGGTCCTGTTCTCGTCGAGGAAGCTTTTGTAGCCCTCGCACCACTCAAACGCCGAGGCAATTTCCTCATCGCTCATTCTCAGCGCGGCGTGCTTAGGCTGAGCAAACAGCTTTTCCTTGAGCTCCTGCGCCGGATTTTTTTCGTCCTTCATTTTATATTCCTCCTATCTTGATTTGTAAAAAGAATTATATATATTCACGGCGCGCATTACCTTGCGCACATAGTGAGCTGTTTCGGGTATCGGGATATCCCGAAGATTCACGCCGTCGGGCGATATATTTTTGTCCTTGAGCCATGAGTTGACCCTGCCGCGCCCGGCGTGATATGCGGCGACGGCGGTCTCCTCCGCCTTGAACTCGTCGAGCAGCAGCCCGAGGAAAAGCGCGCCGTATCTTATCGAGGTCTCCGGGTCGCAGAGCGCATTGTCACTCAGGGCTTCACCCGTCTTTGTCTGAAGCCAGTGAAAGGTTTCGGGCGTTATCTGTGTCAGTCCCAGCGCGCCCGCCGAGGATTCGGCTTCGGGGTCGAACGAGCTCTCGGTCTTTATGACCGCGAGCAAAAGCGTTTTCGGGACTCCGTACTGCGCCGCGTATTTTTCGACCCAAGCCTCATATTTAACGGGATAGGCGTATCTTATCGCGCCGACCGCAAGCGCCGCGGTTATAAAGCACACCGCCGTCACGAAGCACAGCAGCAGGGCTATAAGCTTATATCCCGCCCGTTTTTTCATTTTCCGCCCCCGCTTTTCAGGATTTCCAGCGCTCTTACGCACTGCTCCGTCGGGTCGCAGCCGTCGGGATTCTCTATTATTATATCTGAATTGTCCCTGTAATATTTCTCATCGGGCTGAGCTGACATTCTTCTTTCTATTTCGGCTAAATCGATTCCGTCGCGGCTCAGCAGCCTTACCATGCGCTGATCTCTCGGTGCACAGACGCATATGACGGCGCGGCAGTCGCCGAGAAGCTCGCTCGAAAAGAGCACGGGTGCATCAAGCAGGGCTATTTCGTACCCGTTTTTCTCCGCCTCGGCTACGCGTTTTCGCGCAAGCGCGGTTATCGCAGGATGGGTCACGGAGTTTAGCAGCTCCGTCTTTTCAGCGCTCACAAAGGCTCGCCGTGCAAGTCCGCGGCGGTCAAGCGTGCCGTCGGGGAGTATCAAATCCTCGCCGAAAAGGCGTGCGATATCGGCGAGCACGGGCGAACCCGGCTCGACAGTCTCGCGCGAGAGCCTGTCGCAGTCGATAACGCAGACTCCGTGCGCGCGGAAGATATCGGCAACGGTGCTTTTTCCCGAACCTGTCTGACCCGTAAGTCCGGCAACAAAAATGCTCACAGCTCGATCACCTCAAAGCCCGCCGCTCTGAGCAGGCGGTTATAGACAGCCATTCCCACGCCGTCGAGCGACGGGAAACGGACGAATGCAAGCTCCATTTTTTCATCGTCAACGTGCCTCAGCACATCGAACAGCTCACGCGCCTGCTCCTCGGGGCTGTCCGCATGACCGTAGGGATATGCGGGGACGGAGAGTTTGTCCTCCTCGCCGTCAAAGCAAACAGCGCAGGTTTTCTCGCTGCGCGGCTCTGCGACGAGCGACGCAAACTTATCGAAATCACCCTTGACTATCACCACATGGGCATTGGGCGAATAATGCTTATATTTCATACCGGGCGAGAGAACCTTTTCGCCGTTCTCAAGCGCCTTAAAAACAGCCTTGTCTATCTCGACCTCGCCGAGCACCGAGCGGAGCTGGTCGGGAGTTATCCCGCCCGGGCGCAGGACGCGCGGAACAGGGCAGGCAAGGGTGACGACAGTCGATTCCACGCCCACGGAACAGCTGCCGCCGTCGACTACCGCGGCTATTTTTCCGTCCATGTCGTTCATAACGTGCGCGGCGGTGGTGGGGCTCGGCTTGCCCGATGTGTTGGCGCTCGGCGCCGCAAGCGGGAAGCCGCATTTTTTGATTATCTCGTGCGCTATAGGGTGCGACGGCATTCTTACCGCCACCGTATCAAGCCCGGCGCAGACCTCGTCGGGGATAATATCGCTCTTAGGCAGTATCATCGTCAGAGGCCCGGGCCAATATGCCTCGGCGAGAGCGCGGGCGCGCTCATCAAAATTTTTGACGAGCCTCAGTATGTCATCAGTCTCCGCAATATGCACTATCAGCGGATTGTCCTGCGGGCGACCCTTGGCAACAAAAATATTTTTAACGGCGTTTCCGTCGAGCGCGTTCGCCGCAAGACCGTAGACAGTCTCCGTGGGTATGGCGACAAGCTCGCCCGCTTTGAGCAGACGCGCCGCCTCGTCAAGACCCTGCTCGCCGTCTTTTTCGGTTATCAGCCTTGTTATCATTGAGATTCTTCTTTCGTTTAGTCGTCGGTCGATTTGAGGCGCTCGGCGGTGTCCGCCGTAATGAGCGCATCTATCAGCTCATCCAAATCGCCGTTGAGTATCGCCTCAAGGCGGTAGAGCGTCAGCCCGATGCGGTGATCGGTGACGCGCCCCTGCGGGTAGTTGTATGTCCTGATGCGCTCGCTTCGGTCGCCCGTGCCAACCTGTGCGCGGCGCTCGCCCGCTATGGCCTCGCTCTGCTTTCTGCGCTCCGCTTCGAGTATCCTCGAGCGCAGTATCTTCATCGCCCTGTCCTTGTTTTTGTATTGGCTTCTCTCGTCCTGGCACTCAACGACGGTGCCGGTCGGGATATGGGTTATGCGAATGGCGGACTCCGTCTTGTTGACGTGCTGACCGCCTGCGCCGCTCGAGCGAAAGGTGTCTATCTGCAGGTCGGACGGATTTATTTCAACATCGACCTCCTGCGCCTCGGGCAGAACGGCAACGGTTACTGTCGATGTATGGATGCGTCCCATGTTTTCGGTCTCGGGCACGCGCTGGACGCGGTGAACTCCGCTCTCGAATTTCAGGCGCGAATATGCGCCCTCGCCGCTTATCATGAAGCTTATTTCTTTGTAGCCGCCAAGCTCGGTGGCGTTAGCGCTGAGAACTTCGGTTTTGAAGCCCTTTGTGTCGCCGTACATCGAGTACATTCTGAACAGCACGCCCGCAAAAAGTGCAGCCTCCTCGCCGCCCGCGCCGCCGCGTATCTCGACTATGACGTTGCGGTCGTCGTTCGGGTCGCGCGGGAGAAGCATGACTTTAAGCTCCTGCCGGGTGCGCTCGATATTCTCCTTTGCTTCTTCAAGCTCCGTGCGCGCAAGCTCCTTTAATTCGGCATCGGCGCCGCTCTCGTCGAGCAGAGCTTTTGCTTCTTCTGCGTTTTGCAGAGCTGCCTTGTGCTCGCGGTATTTTTCAACTATGGGTGATAAGTGCTTGAGCTCCTGCATATATTTTTTGTACAGCTCCATATCGGAGACGACCTCGCTTTTGCAGAGCTCCGCGCTTATAAATTCAAACTTTTCTTCAACCTTTTTAAGTTTTTCGAGCATATTTTCCTCCAAGTGTAAAAACTATTTACTGACCGCCCTGCGGCTCAAAGAAAAAATATGCTAATCCTTCTCGGCGCGCTCGATGCGCTTGATGTTTTTCTCCGCCTTGACGCGCGGAACCATGACCTCGCGGCCGCAGCCGAGACAGCGGATGCGAAAATCCATGCCGATGCGAAGCACCTCGAATTCGTTGCTTCCGCACGGGTGATTCTTCTTCATGATGAGCTTGTCGCCCACTCTGACATCCATCGTTCTTCCTCCTTTGCCGAGCTGTAGATTATTATAACATTTTTTTCGTATTTTGTACACTGCGGGCATGAATTTCCGCAGATTTTCAAAACGATCGGCTTGCCGCACAGTGCGGCCGCGCCGCGAAAGGACTGAACAGACAATGACCTGCTTCAAACCCGAGGGAACACTGCTGCCGACAGCGCAGAACGCCCGAATATTAAGCTCGCCCACGCTGCTGCGCGAGGCATATAAAAGCGGGATTCCGCTCGAGGGCAGAGCCGTGCTTTGCGACGGCGAGCACAACCTGCACGTTGACCTCGGCTGTATGCGCGGCATTATCCCGAAGAATGAGGGCGCGCTCGGAATCGAGGACGGGAGCGTGCGAGATATAGCGCTCATCTCGCGGGTGAACAAGGCTGTGATTTTCCGCATAATCGGATTCGACGCGGACAAAAACGGGGAAACATACGCCCTGCTGAGCCGCCGAAGCGTTCAGGAGGACTGCAGGCGGGAGTATCTGTCGTCGCTCGTCTGCGGCGACGTTATAGATGCGTGCGTGACGCACATGGAGCCCTTCGGCGCATTCTGCGATATCGGCGCGGGGATAAGCGCGCTGCTGCCCATTGACAGCATCTCCGTGTCTCGCATACCGCATCCGAACGCGCGGTTTTTTACGGGGCAGAACATCCGCGCCATAGTCAAAAGCTGCGACGAGTTGGGGCGTCTCACGCTCTCGCACCGCGAGCTGCTGGGTACCTGGGGGGAAAACTCCGCCGCGTTCAAGGCGGGCGAAACCGTTCCGGGGATAGTCCGCTCCGTTGAGAAATACGGCGTCTTTGTCGAGCTGACGCCGAACCTTGCGGGGCTTGCGGAATACTGCGAGGGAGTTAAAGACGGTGACCACGCGAGCGTGTATATAAAGAGCATTCTGCCGCAGCGCATGAAGATAAAGCTCGTCATAGTCGATTCGTTCAGCGCGGATTATCCGCCCGCGCCGATAAGATATTTCACGGACAGCCGGCATATAGATTCGTGGGTCTATTCGCCGGCGGGGTGCGAAAAAAGGATAGAGAGCGTATTTACGGAATAAAACGGGCATAAAAAAAATCCGGGCGGCCATAGACCGTCCGGACTTTCAATTGTTCAATTACCGTTAAGTTACCGAACTACTTAAGCAGCCTTCTTCTTGGAAACATAAGCAGCAGCAGCAGCGACGGAGAGAGAAGCAACAGCAGCAACAGCAGCAGCAGCGCCGGTGTTGGGAACCTCAGTCGGAGCGGGAGCCTCGGTCGAAGGAGCCTCAGTGGTGGAAGGAGCAACGGGGGGCTTATAGCCGTACCAACCCATGATCTTCTTTACCAGCGGGATCTCAAGGAGCTTGTCGATGATGGTCTGTCTGTCGGTCTTGAATGCCTTAGCAAGGAGATCGATAAACGTATTCATCATCTTTGCGGGAAGCTCAGCAAAATCATTCTCGCCGGGGAGATCGGGGTTCTGATTCTTATCGAAGAGGGGCTTGAGCAGCTCAACGATATTGTCGATGGTAGCCTTAGTCTGCTTGATGACTTCCTTCATGAGATCCATGTTGAGGTTGGGGATAATGGTATCCTTAACCCACTGGAGGATCTGGTCGACAGTAACCCAAGGAGTTTCCTCAGCCTTCGGGGTATCCTCTTCGCCTGCGGCGGGAGCTGCGAAAGCAGCAACGCCGAGGGAGAGAACCATGACGAGCGCAAGGAGAAGACTTACGATTTTCTTCATTTTTCTACAACCCTTTCTGTTTTTAATAATTTTTAAGTCCGCTAAGACTTAATGGCAATGAAATTGAAGAAATATCATTACACTTTCAGATTATACCATGCTTTCCGATTTTGTCAAGCATATTAATAGATTTTTAAGAATTTGTAATTGATTATAAACGATATTTCTTCCGCGAAATGTCCGCGATTTAGGATTCGGCTTTTGCCGTTGTGGTGGGAGCTGCCGTGGTGGGAGGAGGCGTTGTCGTTCTGGTTGTATTCTTGAGGATATCAACCTTCTTGGGATGCTGGATCATTCTCCAGGTGAAAACAACGTCGCTGCCGTTGACATAGTAAGTGTCGGGCTTATTAACATCATGCTGAGAGGGGCTTATCTCCTTGAACTTGTTAGCCTTGAACGCATCGCCGACTACCTTGGCCATGGCGTTGTCGTCGAAGGTTATTCTCGCTTCAACAACGAGCTCGGAGCGGTTGAGGAAGTTCTTGAGAACGCCGGGAACGAAGCCGGTCGACCACCAGTGGCGTGCATACTTGCTCTTGAAGAGCGGATTGAGCTTGCCGTTAGCATCATAGCGATAGCAGACCATCTCCATGGGAAGAAGGTGATCGGTGGCGCACTCATAGTGCTCGAGCGCAGCGCTGTTGGAAGCGGTCTTGTCCTTATCCTTCTCATAGAAGCCTATCTCGGAGCCGATGAACATAAGGCCGTACTGACCCTTCCAAAGCTGAAGCATATAATCTTTGCTTCTGCCCTTTTCGTCTGTGCCGTAGCTGAACTTGATTCTGACTGTATCGTAATACATGACAGTGAAGCCGGCGCCGAAGTCATACAGCGGGTTGAAGCCGAACTGCTGCTGCCAGGAGTTGAGGTCGTCAACATAGAAGTACTCACCCTCGGGATCATACTTATAGGAGAGGACGGAGCCCTCATCAAGCGCATTCAGACCGAGCTGAACGGTGATGGTGGGATCGACATCGTAGAGCTGGCCGAGAAGGTCGTTCGCTTTCTCGTCCTCCACTCTCTTCTTAAGAGCCGCAATATCATTGCTGTTCTTGAGGTCGTAACGGGTGCCGTCAACCGTAATGACTTCCGCCATGCCCTTGGAGTTCTTCTTCTCGACGACGATGGTGTACTTGTGCTTAGTCGGTCTGTTCTCGGGCTTGTTGGTCTGGCTGGGCTTTACGGTAGTATTTGTGCCGAGGTTTGTCTTGTTGCCGGTAGGTCTTGTGCCGGGCTTCTTGTTGTTGGCAAGAGTGCCGTCCGACGAAAACTCGCTCTCGGAGCTGTCCGACGAACCGTCTGTGATGACGTCCGCAATAGCGTCCGTGTCGCTGTTGCCGCCTGTCGTTTTTCCGTTATTTTCTTTGTCGGTCTTCTTGCAGGCCGCAAATGCGAAAATGGTAGCAACGACAAGAAGCAGTGCTAAAATTCTCTTCATTTTCTTTCCTCCTAAAGAAAGTTTTATCTGGTTTTTCAATACCGTGATTATTTTTTTGCACGGTATTCTTCCGTTATTATATCAAAGAGCCGGCTCATAGTCAAGATTTACGGTAAATTTACAATTGTTTGGGGAAATGTTACAAAAAAGTCAAGATTCATTTGTGGAAAATGCTCCAACTATTATTCTTTTATTTCATCAAGAGTCAGCTTATATCCGCCCAAAAATTCTCTCATAAATTCCTCCGCCTCCGGCAGTCCGAGTGCGTTCACGGCCTCGAGAGTTGACTCGGCGGCGCGGTCGAATTCCGTGTTGCCCGCTTTCTTCTCGTCAATACATTTTATATATGCGCAGATTTTGTCCGCCGCCTTGACGAGCTTCCACATCTCCTCATCCTCCTCGCTCTTAAAAAAGAACGGCGCAAAGTCACGGCGCAGATCCTCCGGGAGCATGGAAACCAGATGCTCGCACGCGCTCTGCTCAACCTGCGCATATGCCTCGCGGATACGCGGGCTGTAATACTTGACGGGCGTGGGCATATCTCCCGTCAGCGTCTCGGGCGCATCATGATACAGCCCGAGCAGAGCGGCACGCTCGGCATTGTAATACTTCCCGAACCGCCTGTTGCCTATAACCGCAAGTGCGTGGGCGATGCACGCGGTCTCCATGCAGTGCTCGCTCAAATTTTCCTCATGCGTGTTGCGCATAAGCGCCCAGCGATCGATATACTTGAGCCTCGATATCATTGCAAAAAAGTTGCTTGCCATACTTCGCCTCCGTATTTTATTCCCACTGAAAGTATAACATTAATCAGCGATTTTTTCAAGGCGCGGGTGCAAATGCTATTGACAACAGTATCGGCGGCAGCTATAATAAAAGTGTACCAAATGATACAGTTAAGGTGATTTGATGACGGCGCAAGAATGTGCTTCGATGCTCAAAAACAACCGAATATTTCAAAGCGTCAACGAAAGCAGGCTCGAGGAGCTTGTAGACGGCGCTCAGATGAGGACTTTCCGCAGAGGGGACGAGCTGCTCTCCCCCGAGCGCGGCGGGCGCACAATGGGCATGATACTCACGGGGAGCGCGGCGGTCAACAAGGGGCGGGCGGTCATAAGCACGCTCGTGCCGGGCGACATCTTCGGCGCGGTGACTCTCTTTTCGGACGAGCCCTCCCCCGCGACAACCGTCACGGCGCGAGTCGAATGCAGCGCGGTATTCTTTGAAAAAGATGCCATAGCGCAGCTCATCGAGAGCGAGCCCGGAGCCGCCGTCGGCTTCGCCGCCTACCTGTCTGCGCGCATACGCTTTTTGACGCGCCGGATAGAGGCTCTGACCGCCGGAGACAGCGCGAGCAAGCTGCTCTCCTACCTGCTCGAACGCGAGCAGGCGGGTGAGGTTGACATTCAAAGCTGTGCGGAGCTTGCGCGCAGGCTCGACATCGGGCGTGCGTCGCTCTACCGCGCTCTGGACAGCCTCGAGACGAGCGGAGACATCCGCCGCGAAGGCAAAAAAATTTTTATTACGGTCAAAAATCGGGAATAGTGCGCCTACGCAGGCAACCGCGCCGCCGAGCCGCTTCGCGGCTCCGGCGCCCGAAGGGCGCGCCGAAAGCGCAGCTTTCGGCGGCGGCGCGAACCCCGGTTTCAGATATATCTAAATTCGAAGGAGCAACTCGCAATGAAGAAATTTACAAGGATTCTTTCCCTGCTGCTGTGCCTTGCCATGGTCTTGGGCTTTGCCGCCTGCACCGTAAAGCCCGACGGCGGCGAAACGACAACCGAAGAAACGGTCCCCGCAGACACAACGCCCATAAACATCACGGCTCTCAAGGGTCCGACGGGCATGGGCATGGCCAAGCTCATCAGCGACAAGAACGCGCAGTACAACATCTCGATAGCCTCGGCCGCAACCGAGATAGCGCCCCTCATCATCAAGGGCGAGGCCGACATTGCCGCCTGCCCGCTGAATCTCGCCGCCGCGATATATAAAAAGACCGGCGGAAAGGTAAAAATGATAGCTGTAAACACCCTCGGCGTGCTCTCGATACTCGAAAACGGCGAGAGCATAAAGAGCGTTGCCGATTTAAAGGGCAAGAAAATAGGCGCGACCGGACAGAGCGCAACGCCCGAATACGTTCTCAACTACATCCTCGAGGCAAACGGAATCGACCCCAAAAAGGATGTTGAGATAACCTACTACACCGACCACGCCGAGCTTGCCACGCTCATGGCAACGGGCAAAATCGACATCGCCATGCTCCCCGAGCCCAACGTCACTACAGTCATGGCGAAAAACAGCTCCGTGCGCAAGGCTCTCGACCTGACCGAGGAGTGGGAGAAGGCGACCGCCGCAAAGGGCGAAAAGACCTCGCTCGCGCAGGGCTGCCTTATTGTCCGCACCGAGTTCCTCGAGGCTCATCCAAATGCAGTCAAGGCGTTCCTCGCGGAATATAAAAAATCCGTCGATTTCGTAAACGGCAACACCGAAAAGGCGGCGCAGATGATAGCCGACGCGGGCATCGTACCCAACGCGCAGATAGCCGCAAAGGCTCTGCCCAACTGCAACATCGTCTATATGAACGGCGACGAGATGGTAAAGACCGCTAAGGCGAATTTTGACGTTCTCTTCAAGGCGGATCCAAAATCGGTCGGAGGAGCTGTACCCGCTGATGATTTCTACTACACAGGCAAATAAAAAAACAGGCAAAGTCCCCGCTGCGTTCTTAAAGCTCGCGGCGGCACTTTGCTGGATACTGATATGGTTCGCAGCGTCGCGCGCCGTCGGGTCGGAGCTGCTGCTCCCCTCGCCCGCCGCAACGCTTGCGCGGCTTTGGGAGCTTGCGCGTCAGGGTGACTTTTGGCTCGCCGTGCTGCAATCCCTGTTGAGGATAGTCGCGGGCTGTGCGCTCGGCATAGCCGCAGGCTCGGTGCTCGGCGTGCTCACCGCCGTATCGCGCGTGCTCTATGAGCTGTTCATGCCGCTGCTGACCGTCGTGCGCTCAACGCCCGTCGCGTCGTTTATTATCCTCGCCCTCGTGTGGATAAAGCGCGACAACGTGGCGATTTTCATAGCGTTTCTCATGGTTCTGCCGATACTTTGGGGCAACGTCAGCCGCGGAATCGCGGAGTGCGACCGCGACCTTCTTGAAATGGCGCACGTATTTCGCTTTTCCAAAAAAGATATGCTCCGCAAGGTCTATCTTCCGAGCGTCCGTCCGTATTTCTTCGCCGGCTGCTCGACCGCGCTCGGGCTCTCATGGAAAGCGGGGGTTGCGGCGGAGGTGCTGAGTCTGCCCCGGCACGCGCTCGGCAGCGAGCTGTACTACTCAAAAATATATCTCGAGACCCCGACGCTCTTCGCGGTGACGCTCGTCGTCATTCTTTTGAGCGTTGTGCTCGAATTTATTCTGCGCCTTATCTTAAAAAAGACTGCGGGGTGGGAGAAATGATAAAGCTTCAAAGCATCTCGAAATCTTTTGACGGCGTTTCGGTGCTCGAAAACATAAGCGCGGAAATACCCGACAGCGGCATTTTTGCCATATGCGGCGCGTCGGGCAGCGGAAAGACTACGCTCATGCGTATAATTCTCGGGCTCGAACAGCCCGATTCAGGCAATATTTACGGGCTTGAGGGCAAAAAAGCGGCAGTCGTCTTTCAAAACGACCGACTGCTCCCGTGGTTCAGTGCGCTCGACAATGTCGCCGCCGTGTGCTCAAAGGAGCGCGCAAAAGAGCTGCTCGAAAAGGTTGAGCTTTCGGACTCACTCGACAAAAAGCCCGCCGAGCTCAGCGGCGGAATGTGCCGCAGGGTGGCGTTGGCGCGGGCGCTGGCGTTTGACGCGGACATATTCCTGCTCGACGAGCCGTTTAAAGGCCTCGACGCCGAGCTGCGCGGGCGGACAGTGAAGCTCGTTGAGGACTTCGCAAAGACGAAGCCCGTCATACTCATCACCCATGACCCGTGGGAGGCGTCGCTCGCAGGGGCTAAGCTTGATATTGAAAAATGAAAAAGCCGTAATTCGCAACTCACACTGCGGATTACGGCTTTTTCACGGCCTGTTTTTATTTGCCGCTCTCCTTGAGCGCCTTTTCGACCTGCTCGAGAATAAGCTTTTCCGCCTCATCGCGGCTGCCTCTTATTCGGCAGCCCGCGGCTCTGACGTGTCCGCCGCCGCCGAGCGGTCTGCATATCTCGGAGGCGTCTATCGGCGCGTGGGTGCGCACGGAAATTTTAAACGTTCCGTCCTTGCTCTCTTTTATGGTGACGCCCGCCTTCACGCCCTCTATCTGGCGCGAAAGTCCGGGGATGGCATCCGTCTCGCTGTCATTCGAGCCGCTTTTTGCAAACATCTCCTGCGTCACGGTTATCACCGCGCACTGCCCGCCGAAATACATCTTGAGCGAGTCGAGCGCGAAGCGTTCGAGCTTTACATAGCTCAGACTCTTCGTCTCAAAGAACACGCGGTTTATCTCGGGCACATTCGCGCCGCACTCCATGAGCCTTGCGGCCAATATGTGCGTGCGTGCGGTCGTGTTCGAAAACTTGAAGCAGCCCGTGTCGGTCGAAATGCCCGTGTAGAGGCAGTTCGCAATCGCGGGGGTTATCTCGACTCCGAGCTCGTCTGCGAGCGGGCAAAGCATCTCCGCGCACGCAGCGGCCGAAGCGTCAACACAGAACGCCTTCGCGTATTCGGTGTTCGAGCCGTGATGATCGATGCACAGGTCAACCCTGCCGCCGTACTTCTCGGCCGACGCGTCGGAGAGCAGCTTTATATCCGCCACATCTACGGCTGTTATAAACTTCGGCTCAAAATCGCCGCAGTCGGCAAGCCCCTCGAGCATAAAGTTATACTTCGGGGCTATCTCGTCCGCGCATTCGAGCCGGCAGCGCTTGCCGAGCGACTGCAGCATATGCATCAGCGCATAGCCGCAGCCGAGCGTGTCTCCGTCCGGATGGGCGTGGCACAGCACGAGTATATCATCGTTTTCGCGCAGCAATTCGGCCGCGCGCGCAATGTCAATTCGCATCTTCATCTTCCTTCAAGTCATCGAGCATACGGGCGATATTCATGCCGTGCTCTATCGAGTCGTCGGCGACAAATTTAAGCTCCGGAGTTTTGCGCAGACCCAATCTGTGTCCGACCTCGCGGCGGATATAGCCCATGGCGCTGTCAAGTCCCTTGACTGCCGTCTTGGCGTCGTCTATTCCGCTCATCGAGCTTACGAAAACCTTGGCAAACGATGCGTCGGAGCTGACCTCGACCTTGACGACGGTGAGCAGCTTGCCCTGCACGCGCGGATCCTTCAGCTCGCGCATGACGGCAACTATCTCTCTTTTTATATCCTCGGATATTCTGTCAATTCTGTATCCTGCCATATCAGTCGCGATACTCTTCGATAGTAAACGCCTCGAAGATATCGCCCTCCTTAATATCGTTGAACTTTGCAAGTCCTATGCCGCACTCAAAGTTCTGCGCAACCTCCTTGACATCGTCCTTGAAGCGGCGCAGGGAGGAAATCTCATCCTCGGTGATAACAATACCGTCGCGCACAACGCGAATTTTCGAGTTTCTTGTCACCTTGCCGTTGAGGACATAGCAGCCGGCGATATTGCCGACGGAGGAAATCTTGACCACCTGGCGAACCTCCGCTCTGCCCTGCTGAACCTCGCGGAACTTCGGAGCAAGCATTCCCTTGATGGCGGCCTCTATCTCGTCTATGCAGTCATAGATTATTCTGTAGCAGCGGATATCGACTCCGTCGCGCTCGGCGTTCTGCGCCGCGACCGGGTCGGGTCTGACGTTGAAGCCGACGATTATCGCATTGGACGCGTTTGCAAGCATGACGTCGGACTCGTTTATGGCGCCGACGCCGCCGTGGATAATCTTGACCCTGACCTCGTCGTTCGAGAGCTTTTCAAGGCTCTGCTTAACAGCCTCGACCGAGCCCTGAACATCGGCCTTGACGATGATGTCGAGCTCCTTGAGCTCGCCCTCCTTGAGGGATGAGAAGAGGTTTTCGAGAGTGACCTTTTCAAAGGACTTGAACTGCTCCTCTTTCTGCTTCTGCTTTCTCTGCTCAACAAGCTCTCTTGCAAGGCGCTCGTCGCTGACGGCGTCAAATGCGTCGCCCGCCTGCGGAGCCTCCGCAAGACCCATTATCTCAACGGGCACGGAGGGGCCTGCCTCCTTGACCTTTCTGCCCTTGTCGTCAACCATGACTCTGACGCGGCCGACGGAGGTGCCGGCGACTATGATATCGCCGGAGTGAAGCGTACCGTTCTGGACAAGGAGAGTTGCTATGGGGCCTCTGTTCTTGTCAAGGCGCGCCTCGATAACGATACCCTTGGCTGCGCGGTTCGGGTTCGCCTTGAGCTCCTTCATCTCGGCAACGAGAAGTATCGACTCGAGGAGCTTATCTATATTCATTCCGGTGAGCGCCGAAACGGGCACACAAATAGTGTCGCCGCCCCACTCCTCGGGGATGAGGTCGTATTCGGTCAGCTGCTGCATGATGCGGTCGGTCGTGGCGCCGGGCTTATCCATCTTGTTTATGGCAACGATTATATCAACGCCGGCGGCCTTCGCGTGGTTTATGGCCTCAATGGTCTGCGGCATAATTCCGTCATCCGCAGCGACGACGAGCACCGCGATATCCGTAGCCTGCGCGCCGCGCGCTCTCATCGAGGTGAACGCCGCGTGGCCGGGGGTGTCGAGGAAGGTTATCTTCTGACCGTTGAGGTCAACTCTGTATGCGCCGATATGCTGGGTAATGCCGCCCGCCTCGGTGGCGGTTACATCGGTGTGGCGTATGGCATCGAGGAGCGAGGTCTTGCCGTGGTCAACGTGACCCATGACAACAACGACCGGGTCTCTCGGGGAAAGATCCTCCGCCGAGTCATCGGAGTCGTCGATTATCCTGTCCTCTATCGTGACAACGACCTCCTTCTCGGCCTTTGCGCCGAGCTCGGTTGCGACTATCGCCGCGGTGTCGTAGTCAATAACCTGATTGACAGTCGCCATAACTCCAAGCGAGAACAGCTTCTTGACAACCTCGGCCGCAGTCATCTTGAGCATGGCGGCAAGGTCGGAGACAACTATCTCATCGGGGATTTTTACGACTATCTGCGGCTTCTTCGCGCGCTCCGCCGCTATACGGGCGAGGCGCTGAGCCTCTGTCTCGCGGCGCGAGGAACGCATACCCTGCTTGCGGTACTGCGTGGAGCGCTGCTTTAATTTCTGCTTGTTGACGGACTTGTCGCTCTGCATACCGTTGTTGGCGGGAGCGATGTTCTCGTAGCGCTCGTTGTACTTGTCGAGCTCGACGTTGCCGGCTCTCGTGTCAACCGTTCTGCGCTCGCCCTTTGTGCGCGACTGCATGGGCTTGTCGTTCTTCTTTTTGGGCTGCTTATCCTCTGCCGGCTTCGCCGCCTGAGTCTGCGCCTTTGCGGCGGGTTTCTCGGTCTTTGCGGCGGGCTTTGCTTCCTTTGCGGGCGCGGACTTCTGTGCGGGCTTCGCCGCCTCCTTCTTATCCACGCTCTTCTCCTCGCTCTTTTGCTCGGGCTGCTGAGCCTCCTCCTTCTTTTCGGGGGCTTCCTTCTTGCTCTTGAGAGCAAAATATTCATCGAAGCTGTCGACGGCGTTCTCCTTTGTCACGGTGTCGAACAGCAAATCAAGCTCGTCGGATTCGAGAGCCGTCATCGAGGATTTTTTCGCGCCGCCGAAGCTCTTTTCAATGAGCTCGGTGACGTAATTTGTCTTGACGTCCAGATCCTTTGCAACGTCACGAACGCGATATTTGGTATTTATCATACATTATCCTCCCCATAGGCGATGTTAAGTAATGTTTTTATGCGGGACGCAAATCCCCTGTCGTCGACCGTAAGCACCGCGGAGCGCAGCGAAGTCGCATGGCCTATATCCTGCATGGTGTATCCGGTCTTTATTATCGGGACTGAGCGTCCCTCGCTGCCGCAAGCGCGTTCAAACTCCTCGCAGAGCCTCTCGGATGCGTCGGACGAGAGCAGGCACAGCATAGCGTGACCGTGCTTTATCGCCGTATGCGCGGCGTCATGTCCGCAGCTCAGCTTCCCCGCTCTGCGGCAGATGCCGAGCATGGAAAGCGCCTTATCATTTTCCACCTTCGTCCATCTCCTTTTCCATCAGGTCATAGACCTCCCGAGGGATCTCGCAGTTGAACTCGCGCTCAAAGCGGCGGGACTTTATCGCCTTTTTAAGGCAGTCCGCGCTGCGGCAGACATAAGCGCCCCTGCCGGGCTTTCTCCCCGTGAGGTCGAGCGAAACCTCGCCCTCCGGACTGCGCACCACTCTGACGAGTTCCTTTTTCGGCTTCATCTCGTTGCAGCCGTTGCATCTGCGCAGCGGTATCTTCTTCTGCTTCACACCGCTCACCTGCCTTTCAAAAAGTAATAAGTCTTATATATCGAAGTTTATTGTCGGCTCTTCAATTCCGCTCTCGGGCTTTATATCTATCTTCCAGCCGGTGAGCTTGGCGGCAAGGCGGGCGTTCTGACCCTTGTTGCCGATAGCGAGGGAGAGCTGGCTGTCCGGCACTCTGACGCGGCAGACCTTCTCCTCGCCCTCCTCTACCGTGACGTCAACGACATCGGCGGGGGCAAGGGCAGCCGCGATAAACTCCTCGGGCACATCGCTGTACTTAACTATATCTATCTTCTCGCCGCCGAGCAGGTCGACTATCTTGCCGACACGCGCGCCGCGCGGGCCTATGCAGGCGCCGACGGGATCGACATCCGGGTCTGCGCTGTAAACGGCCATCTTAGTTCTGGAGCCCGCCTCTCTGGCGACTGCCTTTATCTCTACGGTGCCGTCGAATATCTCGGGAACCTCCTCCTCGAACAGTCTCCTGACAAGGCCGGGATGAGTTCTCGAAATGGTGGCGCGGGTGTTTTTATCGGTGCTGCGCACACCCGCGACAAAGACCTTGATGATATCGTTGGGCTTGAGAACCTCGTCGGGGAGCTGCTCGCTCTTGTAGAGCAGAGCCTCCGTCTTGCCGAGGCTGACGACCGCATCGCCCGACTCGGGGATAACGCGCTGGACGGTGACGGTGATAATCTCCTGATTGTGGCTTTCAAGCTCACTGCGGAGCTGACCCTGTTCCGCCTCGCGGATAGCCTGGCGGAGCATATGCTTGCCCTTTTCGGCGGTTATCCTGCTGACCTTGGCGGTCTCGACGGGTATCTCGACTATATCGCCGGCCACGGCGCCCTTCTTATACTGCTGAGCCTGCTCGACGAGCAGATCGGTGTCGGGGTCGGATATCTCCGATACGACAGTCTTGCGCAGATAAACGCGGAACTCGCCCTTTTCGGCGTCCACATCGCAGAACACGATGTCCTTGTTGTTGTATTCCTTTTTCAGCGCGCCGATGAGGACATTCTGAATGCTCTCGCACATCGCGTCAACGGTGACGCCGGTGTCCTTGCTGAGCAGCTTCACAGCTTCGAAGAATTCCTTGTTCTTCTTGCTTTCCTCATTTTTTTCTTTTTTATTCATTTTCCAAATCAATCCTTTTAAGTGAATTTTTTATTTAAAGCGGCGCACGGCGCGCCGGGGACAGCAAACCGACTGTCGCAGTCAGACTCACCTGATTCGCTGGCGGATGATATCCGCCCCTACAGTTGTGACCGAAATTGCAGGGTTCGTGCAACGCAGTATCGCGCGAAATTACTCGTCATTGAATCAGGTAGATGACGAAGGAAAATTGTGCAGAGCAAGGCGTGAGGTTCTGCACGCGAAGGAGCGTACGCGGGTACGTGACCGAGCAGACACGGTTCTCACAACGCAGCTATGCGCGATTTTACCCATTATCGAAACAGGCAGATGACGAAGGAAAATTGTGCAGAGCAAGGCGTGAGGTTCTGCACGCGAGGGAGCGTACGTGTGTACGTGACCGAAATTCGCATGGTTCGTGCAACGCAGTATCGCGCGAAATTACCCGTCATCGAATCAGGCAGATGACGAAGGAAAATTGTGCAGAGCAAGGCGTTAGGTTCTGCACGCGAGGGAGCGTACGCGGGTACGTGACCGAGCGGGCACGGTTCTCACAACGCAGCTATGCGCGATTTTACTCATCATCGAATCAGGTAGATGACGAAGGAATTTTGTGCGAGACAAGGCGCACGGTTCTGCGAATGAGGGAGCGTACGCGGGTACGTGACCGAAATTCGCATGGTTCGTGCAACGCAGTATCGCGCGAATTTACTCGTCATCGGAAAGCTTGACGGAACTGACCTCTTTTTTTTCAAAGCATATCCCGCTGCCGTCGGGGGCTGTAACGGTTATCATGCCGTTGTCGTAGCTTTCGAGAGTGCCCTTGAATTCGCGCTCGCCGTCGCGGGGACGGATGAGACGGACGGTGACGGGCGAGCCGATATACTTTTTGAAATGCTCGTCGCGGGTGAGCTGACGCTCGATACCGGGGGACGAGACCTCAAGATAGTAGCTCTGCTCTATCGGGTCGGCGTCGTCGAGAGGGCCGTCAACGGCGCGGCTGAAGTTCTCGCAATCGGTTATTCCTACGCCGCCCTCCTTGTCTATATATATTCTGAGATACCACGAAACTCCCTCTTTCTGGAAGCGGATATCCCAAATGGAGAGCCCAAGCTGCTCCGCTATAGGAGCCGCTATCTCCCAAACGGCGGCTACAGTGTTGCCGCCCTTGCCTTTGGCTGCCACAGACACATCTCCTTTTTATAAAAGTCCCTAACATAAAGGAAAGAGCGGGTCACCCCACTCTTTCGTCAAGTTTACATTCCTACAATAAACAGTTTAACACATAAGCCCAATAATATCAAGGCTTTTTTCAAATATTTACGTTTTCAACAAACGAAAATCAATATTTGACGAGGTATCTGTCAACCTCCCACTGCGACACTCTCGCGCGGTAGCTTCTCCACTCCTCGCGCTTGGCCTCCAGATACTTATTGTAGACATGGCTGCCGAGCACTTCTTTCATGAACGGGCTTGCGGCGAAGAGCTTTGTCGCCTCCTCGAGGGACTTTGGCAGGGAGTGAACTCCCGCCTCGAGGCGCTCCTCGGGGGTCATGGTGTAGATATTGGCATCCGTCGGCGCGGGAACGGGCAGGTCGCGCTCAATGCCGTCAAGACCGGCGGCAAGGCAGGACGCCATCTCAAGATAGGGGTTGCAGGCCGGGTCGGGGCTGCGTATCTCTATACGGGTGCCGAAGCCGCGAGCCGAGGGAATACGGATAAGCGGGCTGCGGTTCTGCGCGGACCATGCGACATATACGGGAGCCTCATAGCCGGGCACGAGGCGCTTATACGAATTGACAAGAGGATTGAGCACGAGCGTCATCGCGCGTATGTGCTCGAGCACGCCTGCGATGAAGCTGTAGGCGGTCTTGCTGAGATTCAGGCTGTCGCTCTCATCGCAGAAGGCATTTTCGCCCGCGCTGAACAGAGAAATATTCGTGTGCATACCCGAGCCGCTGATGCCGTATATGGGCTTGGGCATAAATGTAGCGTGGAGTCCGTGTGCCTGGGCGATGCTCTTGACGACATACTTGAATGTCATAACATTATCCGCCGCCGCAAGCACCTCGTCATATTTGAAGTCTATCTCATGCTGCGCCTCGGCGACCTCATGGTGGGACGCCTCTATCTCAAAGCCCATCTCCTCGAGAGCCAGGCAGATATCACGGCGGCAGTTCTCGCCGCGGTCAACGGGGCCGAGATCGAAATAACCGCCCTGGTCGTGAGTCTGAGTGGTGGGCTTGCCGTTTTCGTCGATATGGAACAGGAAGAATTCGCACTCGGGGCCGACGTTGCACGAATAGCCCATATCCGCCGCCTTCTTTATCGCGCGGCGCAGGACATAGCGAGGGTCGCCCTCAAAGGGAGTACCGTCCGAGCAGTAGACATCACAGATAAGACGCGCCACCTTGTGGTTCTCGGACGTGCGCCACGGGAAGATAACAAAGGTATCGTAGTCCGGGTGCAGGTACATATCCGACTCCTCTATACGCACGAAGCCCTCTATCGAAGATCCGTCAAACATACATTTGTTGTCGAGTGCCTTTTCGAGTTGGCTGCGAGTTATTGCGACATTCTTGAGCGAGCCGAGAATATCGGTAAATTGCAGGCGTATAAAGCTGACATTCTCCTCGTCTGCTATCCGGAGTATATCTTCCTTTGTGTATTTCATAAAAAACCGCCTTTCGGGCATTTTAGTGCTGCGGCTGCTTCCGCATCAAATTTTATTATATCAATTTTTTTGCTATTGTCAAGGCGCGACAAGGTGCTATAATATAATGTAAGGACCGAAAGGAGACTCTGTTTTATGATTATAGATATGCACACCCACTGCTTTCCCGACCCGCTCGCCGAAAAAGCCATGCCCATGCTTGCCCTGCGCTCGGGCAACCCCTGCCCCGCCTTCGACGGCACGGCTTCGGGGCTGAAAGAGAGCGTGCTCTCGGGCGGCGCGGACAGGGCGGCGGTGCTCAACATAGCCACTAATGCCCATCAGCAGAAAAAGGTCAACGACTTTGCAATCTCCCTGCTCGGCGACAGCGTTCTCATCCCGTTCGGCAGCGTGCATTTCGAGAGCCCGGATGCAATAAGCGAGCTTGACAGGCTGCACGACGCGGGCATAAAGGGAATAAAGCTGCACCCCGACTATCAGGGCTTCTTCGCGGACGACGAGCGGATGTTCCCGATATATGAGAAGATAGGCTCGCTCGGCATGATAACGGTCTTTCACGCGGGAGTTGATATCGGCGTTCCCGACCCAGTCCACTGCACACCGCAGATGCTCAAAAAGATACTCCCCCGCTTCGGCGGCGCGCCGGTCATAGCCGCGCACATGGGCGGCTTTCTGCTCTGGCGAGAGGCTGCCGAGCTGCTCGGGGGAACGGGAATATATATCGACACCGCTTTTTCCTCCGGCTCAGTACCGCCGCCCTGGGCTAAAGAGAGCGTTGAGGCGTTCGGCGCGGAGCACGTTCTGTTCGGCTCGGACAACCCGTGGAGCCCGACCAGGCGCGAGCTCGCCTTTGTCCGCTCTATAGGGCTCAAAGAAGAAGAGGCCGAGCTCATCCTCGGCCAAAACGCCGCAAGACTGCTCGGTCTTTAAATCATTTCAATATTATGTCCTTTGCATCGGCAAGAGTGTTGACTATCCAGTCCGCTCCTGCCGTTTTGAATTCGTTTTCGTCGCCGTAGCCGCCCTCGAGCACGCCTATGCACTTCATTCCCACGCCGTGCGCCCCGTCTATATCGAAGCTCCTGTCTCCGACCATGACGGCGTCCGAGAGGGTCTCTATGCCGAGCCCCTCTGCAGCGCGGGTGATTATAACGGTCTTGTCCGCGTGCGGCTCGCCGAAGGTTGCGCCGGAGACGAAGTCAAACAGCTCGGATATGCCGAAATGCTCCAAAATGCGGTTGACAAAAAGCTCGGGCTTTGACGAGCCGACTGCCGTTTTGACTCCCGCCGCTTTAATTTCACGCAGGGCGGACAGGGTGCTCGGGAAAAATTTCAGCTCGTATATACCCTTCGTCGAATAATATTCGCGGTACTTCCCGACCGCCTCGCGGCTGCGCTCGCTGTCAAGCCCGCACTTTACCGAAAAGCTCGTCTCGAGCGGAGGGCCGATAAAATATTTCAGCGTCTCGCTGTCAAGCTCCGGCTCGCCCATGCTGCGCAGGGCATACTGCACGGAGGCAAACACTCCCGCGCCCGTATCGGCAAGTGTACCGTCAAAATCAAAAATCGCATAGCTAAACACAGCTCTGCCTCCCCGTAATTGATAGAGCTATGATAACACAAAACTTTTTGATTTACAACAGCGGGAGCGTGTGATATACTTTTATGTTATAAAGGTCACATACAGTTATAACCGTCTCCGGAAAGGATGATAGAATATGGAATACAGTTTTTCAGATAAAATAGCGTCGCTCAAGCCCTCCGCCATAAGAGAGGTATTAAAGGCGACAGGCGTGTCGGGCATGATCCCGTTCGCAGCGGGCAACCCCGCGCCCGACGCGTTCCCCGTCGCCGAGGTGCGGGAGATAACCGCAGACATTCTCGCCTCCCGCCCGATAGAGGCGCTCCAATACGGCGTGACCGAGGGCTATCCCGAGCTCGTCGGGCTGATAAGAGAGAGAATGAAGTCAAAATATAACATCGGCCGCGACTTCGACTCAATCTTAGTCACAAGCGGCGCGCAGCAGGTCATGGATCTTTCCACAAAGGTTCTCTGCAACGAGGGCGACGTTGTTATCTGCGAAAGCCCGTCGTTTATAGGCTCGCTCAACTGCTTCCGCTCCTACAACGCAAAAATCGTCGGCGTGCCCATGGAGGCGGACGGCATGGATATCGAGGCTCTCGAAAAGGCTCTCGACGAGAACCCGAACGCCAAAATGATATATACCATTCCGAACTTTCAGAATCCCGCAGGCGTCACGATGTCGCTTGAAAAGCGCAAAAAGCTCTACGAGCTCGCAAAGGCTCACGGCGTTATGATTCTCGAGGACAATCCCTACGGCGACCTCCGCGTTGCGGGCGAGGATGTTCCGAATATAAAGAGCTTCGACGAGGACGGAATAGTAATCTATTCGGGCTCCTTCTCGAAGATCCTTGCGCCCGGTATCCGTATCGGCTTCACCGTTGCACCCGCTCCGGTAGCCGCAAAGATGACCGTCGGCAAGCAGGCCGTCGACGTTCACACAACGCAGCTTATGCAGATGGTAGTCGCCGAGTGGATGAAGAGATACGATGTTGACGAGCATATCGAAAAGATAAGAGAGATTTACCGCAGGAAGCTCAATCTGATGTGCGACATGATAGACAGCGAACTGGGCGACGCGGTGAGCTATGTCCGTCCCGAGGGCGGTCTGTTCATATGGTGCGAGCTGCCCGAGGATATCGACGCGCTCGAATTTGTCAAGCGTTCCGCCGCGAACATGGTGGCGCTCGTCCCCGGCACGGCGTTTTTGACCGATGTCGACGGAAAGAGCAACGCCGTCAGATTGAATTTCTCAACGCCTGCCGACGACAAGATAACAGAGGGCATGAAAATCCTCGGCAGAGTTCTTAAAGAAATGAGAGGAGAATAAATAATGGAAAATCAAACTCCCGAACGCCGTCAGCGCGTTCTCAGCGCAATACAGCCGACCGCCATTCCGACTCTCGGCAACTATCTCGGCGCTCTGCGCAACTGGAAAGCGATGAGCGAGGACTATGACTGCGTCTATGCCGTGGCAGACCTGCACGCCATAACCGTAAGACAGGACCCCGCGACGCTCAGACGTCAGACCATGGAGGCCTTTGCGCTCCTGCTCTCGATAGGGCTCGACCCGCAGGAGAGCGTCGTGTTTATTCAGAGCCATGTCAGCACCCACGCCCAGTTGGCGTGGATACTCGACTGCTACACCCAGTTCGGCGAGGCGTCGAGAATGACCCAGTTCAAGGACAAATCCCAGAAGCACGCGGACAATGTCAACGTCGGACTCTTCGCCTACCCCGTGCTCATGGCGGCGGACATTCTGCTCTATCAGGCAAACTATGTGCCCATCGGCGAGGATCAAAAGCAGCATCTTGAGATAACCCGCGACATAGCCGAGCGCTTTAACGGCATATACGGCAACACGTTCACCCTCCCCGAGCCGTTTATAGGCAAGGTCGGTGCGAGAATAATGTCGCTTCAGAATCCGACGCAGAAGATGTCCAAATCCGACCCGAATCCGAAGGCCTCCGTCTCCATTCTCGACGAGCCGTCGGTCATCATGAAGAAGTTCAAGAGCGCAGTCACGGACTCCGAGGCCGTCGTCAGATACGGCGAGGGCAAGGACGGCATAAACAACCTCATGTCCATATACTCCTGCTGCACCGGCGCTTCGTTTGACGAGATAGAGCGCGAGTTCGAGGGCAAGGGCTACGGCGACTTCAAAATAAAGGTCGGCGAGGCAGTCATAGAGGAGCTGGCTCCCGTGCGCGAGAACTTCAACCGCATTATAAACGACAAGGCTTATCTCACGGAGTGCGCCGCAAAGGGCGCGGAGACCGCCCAGCGAATCTCCGAGCGCACGCTCAACAAGGTGATGAAAAAGGTCGGCTTCCTGCTGAAGTGAATAAAATTTTACAAAAAGAGCGTCCTGCGGTAGCTTCCAATAAGACAGCATGAGAACATTACTGGCATAGGGGAGCTGCCGTACAGGAGTGCGACAAGAAAAATTGGCGATACTTGGTTTTCACAACCAGGTATCGCCTTTTTCTATCTTTAGCAGAATGTTTGAAGCTATTATTGGAGGTATATAAGATGCAGGAACTGAACTATATTCGTTGTGGTGATTACTATATTCCCGATATTCGCTTACCGGAGGAAAACAGACCTATCGGTCGGTGGGGACGTATGCACAGAGATTATATCAAGGAGCATAACCCTGTCCGCTTCAATGATCTGTGCCTTAGCGGTGAACTGTGGACGTATCTGGAGGATTTGAATGAGCAGGCACAGAATCGCCTTGAACTTATCATTAAGCAAATGAAAGCCGCTGAGGACGTAACAGAGGATATGAAAAAGACTGACCAGATGGCATGGGTCGGAGCTATGAACAGCATCCGCAACCGAGCAGAGGAAATTATCCTTCGTGAGATGATCTATGAGGAGAAGGTGATATGAGAATCCTTGAAGAATTTTGGTACGGCAATATTGAGCCTACAGAGTACGACACTTCCTCTAAGGAGTACAAGAAGCTGTTGGAACTGATTTGCCGAAATGAAGAAAAGCTCAAAGCAACCATGACAGACGAGCAAAAGGAGTTGTTTGAAAAATATACCGATTGCGTGCGGGAGTATCAAACCATCACGGATTGTTTGATCTTCCAAAACAGTTTTAAGCTGGGTGCAAGAATGATGTTAGAAGTCATGGAAGAATAATTGAATATCCAATGTTGGGGCTTGTGCCTGATTGAGCACAAGCCCCTTTCATCTTCTATACAACCTGTGACGAAGTTGCTTCTGTAACATCTGTCCATGTTGGACAGATGTTCTTAACTATGAAATACTTCTATGCTATAATGGGTAAACACAAACATCAAAAAGTATGATATAATTAAACAAATAGGAACTTAAGGTCACCACGGAGAGGTAATTTACATGGATAAGGTAACTTCATATATCAAAGAGTGCGAAACCGAATTTATGCAACTGTTAGGACTAACTTCTTTTCCAATTTATGAAATTGCGTATAAGGATATTTCTCTGTCGGTTTCTGATGAACAAGGCTATGACTCACTGGGATCGGCTCATTATGATTACAAGACTGGAAAACACACTTTAACTGTGTGGTCTAATATTCACACTTTAGGTGAAGTCGGAAAGCAGACGATTTTTCATGAATTTACCCATATACTCGACGATGAAACTTACGTAAACAAAGATCCCGAAAAGTATATTGCTAATCATGGATATACGGAATATCATGCTGCTCAAATTGGTTTCTTGAAAGTTTTGGGTGTAAAGAGTATCAAGCAAAACATTTCGTTTTCAATGAGTGATTTTATTGATACTGAGTCGGGATATATGAGTATTCAGGATTATGTTGATGCACCATTGTTGCTTGCAAACGAATTGATTGGCCATGCGAACTTTCCAACTGAATTTAAGGTGCTTAAAGACACTATGGGAGTAATCTTTAATTACTTTGGTAGACGTTCAATCTGTAAAATGTATTCTAAAGATTATCAAGACAATGCAGATACTTCTACAATCGAAAAACTACTTACTCACGCAATGTGCAGCTTCTTAAAAACGTATCTGATTGGTGTACTTACTAATCAGCAAATTGCCGTACTTGGAAAATTCTATAAAGACATGTTTTTGGCATTGGTAAATAGATACCATGTATAGCTCTTAAATATATGTTACGGAAATTCTGCCCAGCTTGGGCAGAATTTTTATTATCGTATAATTTTACTCCAACCAATTGAATTATTCACGATCTCGTGATACAATAATTGATAATGTTAAGGAGGGTTTCGCTATGGCTGTAACATACAAAAAGCTATTTCACTTGCTGATTGACAAGGGTATGACTAATGCCGAGCTGATGGAGAAGGCGGGATTTAGTGCAAATATCATTACTCGTCTTAAACGTGATGAGTATGTCTCAATAGAAAGTATAGAAAAAATCTGCAAAGCACTACAATGCGGAGTGGACGATATTTTAGAGTTCGTCAACAAGGAGGAGCAGCATGAAAATTAACGACTATAACGCAACATTAGATGAAAAAATGTCTGAGTTTGATATGTGGGTAACTCCTTCACTTGGAGAAATAAGAGATACTCCGCAATTCAGAGTTAATCTTGAGCAATTAAAAAAGGGCTTTGACTATATGGCCGATATTACCGAAAATTTTGCAGATGTATCACATTGCTCATCGTCTGCCTTAGCGGTAAACGTACTGAGTTATCTATCAGGTGAAAATGATGATACGGCCAAGGACATTCTTGATAGTATATGTAACGTTCTTTTACTGGCTACTGGAAAAACCGATAACAACCTAAAGTGCCAGTTCCCTCTTATGCTTAAAAATCAAATTGGAATAAGTACTTATCCTCAAAAAATAAGTGGAGGAAGATGGCGAGACAAAGCTATTCCTCGAGCTTTTTCCATGACAGATGTTACTAAAATTATAGTACAACTTGCTGGTAAAGATGATTATAGAATAGTATTTGTTGAAAGCTATTTCCATTTGATTGTATCGGATGAAGATTACGCAAAGCAGCTCTGGAGCCTCGGAAATGCCTATGTATCACAAAAGGAATTGGGCAATGCAGATGCTCTTATAAGCTCGATAGTAATCTTTCAGTCCAGAGGATCTATCACTGCTACACAAGGGCATATTCCAGAAACTATATTGAGAAAGTATATGACTGACTGGGGCTTGAATGCAGGAACAGACTTTAATACACAAGATGTTGAGGTCGGTGAAATCTTGGGTGATTTGCCTGTAGACAATAAAATTAAGAAGAGAAAGTATGATTTTATTGTTCCTTTCCAGTCAAGAAGATTGGGCGCAAAAGTCTTTATACAGAGCCAATTTTATGCTGGCGATTCCGGAAGTGTATCGCACAAAGTTGTAGATCAAACCGACAGCACCAGAGAAGTAACGTTGCAAAAATATCCGGACGCTGTATTTGTAGAGTATCTGGATGGTGCTGGCTATTTTTCCTCGCTGAATGGGGATTTGCGTAAAATGTTGGCGAAACCGACAACAAAGGATTTTATTCAAATTCGTACAGCACCACTCAAGTTGCGCAGGGCATTACAAGGGATTTTGTTCCTCACACCGCTTGAGATTGAACACGCTGTGATCAGAACATCTGGAAAAGAGAATGAGATTTATCAGCTTTTAAGAGATGAAGGATACACTGATGAAGAAATCAGTCGAGCATTCTCACTTTCCGTAAGCGAGGGGAATATTGTAGCCTATGGTGAACACAAGTATGCAATTAGTTCCAGTCGTATAGAAATTGTTCGCAAATATTGCTTGTTGGATGTTATTGCAAATTATGGAGCGCCTATTTCAATAGGGAATGAATCCGGATGTTTATTGGTTGCAGGGTTTGAAACCTCTTGGGGCTTACCGCAAAACGAGGCAATCAGAATAGCGCAGGAAGTTTTCCCAGGATTAGGTGAACTTTGGTCTAATGTCCAAGATGCTTTTGATGACGTTCAGTGGCTGATTAGCAGAGGGTTTGTCATTACAAAATAAAAGGAGATCATTCATGACAATATCAGAAAAAATCAAACACGCACTTGAGGTTGATGGGGTTGCCATTCTCCCTCCAATGGATGTGTTTGAATCTATTGCAATATTAAAAGAAGCAAATATCTACGTTAACTGTGCTATGCTTGACCCTTGGTACAACAAAGGGTTTGGTGGCGAGTTGCCTACAAGCGAATATGATGACTTTATCACAAGATTACTAAACCAAACTGGTGAAATAAGCGATTTGATGTATTTATGGGGTTTCCCTGAAATTATTGGTCCGTATGTTAGATATGCACCAAGCGGATTTTATATGGCTGCATGGTTGACATGGTATTACAAAAATTGCCCATCAGTTATCAGAGGATGGAGATCGAGTCAAAATGCTTGCTTGCAGTTCATGCGTAAGGGACATAAATTACATCCTGAACATTTCTTGAGCGATGAGCAGAAAGAAAAATTTGAATCTGGAAAAATGCGTTTCGTACCTGGGCCGCCGAGCGTAATCGAAGCTCCTCTAATTATTGGGTTTGTTGGCAAAAAGGAAAGAACCGGCCATCCTTCTCAAAAGCCCGAAATTGTATTTGACAAACTTCTTTTGATGGCCAACCAAAAAGGAGATATTGTATTTGATCCCATGGCAGGCTCAGGAACAACTGCTGCTTGCGCCAAGAAGCATGGAATGAAAAGCATTGTCTGTGATATGAACGAGGATTATATTCAGATGATCGAAAAAAGAATGGGTGTTAGCAGAATTGAGCTTTGATTTGAAGTTTGCTCTCCATTCAAGTAAAAGTACACATGATATTTGCAGCAGTTAAGAAAATCGCAAGGAGAAAGAATTATGGACAATACAAACTTTTTGAAAATAGTATATTTTGACGAAGCGTTTGTTGCAGATTTCATGCAGATCATTGCAGGTGGCGAACTCAAGAAGACGACAGAGTTTATCACTGAAGTCAACTCTGGAATTGAGGGAACTGCGGGCATAGAGGGCGGCGTAGGAACCGAAAAGAATGCTTTATCCAAGATATTCACTTTTCTAAGTGGTGCGACAATCAATGCAGAAGCGAGTGTAAATACAAATCTTTCAAGAAAGTCTGATAGGATCGCTAAAAACATTCTTGAAAACACTCTGCTTGCAGATTTTATTGCCCTACTCGATGCAGACCAGCGCAGACCAAAGAATAAGCGTTGTGGCGGAATTAAAGTATTCCCTAAAGTGATTGTCAGACCGGAAGTAAATTCTTTTTCATATATTATGCTGATAGCTCCTTTTCTAAGTATGATCGATGGTGAGCTACCGTTCAAAACCAGTGATGGCGATGCGATGAAAATTGACATAACCAAAATAGAGGAAGCCATTGAAAAAGGGCGTGGCTATTATGAATTTGTGGCTACCGTTGATGGTAAGGATGTCATTTTGAGATTTAATCGTAGCGCTTTCAGAAACAGCTATACAATGTCTGATTTGCCTAAGATGCGACTTACATACTATGCGATTCATGTGGGACAAATTGAGAAGTCTGATTTACAAGTACAAAAGGAGTTTGAGTTTGGAACCACAAAAGCATCTAAACGTGTAGACTATGCTTCTGCATCTGAAGGCGGTTCTGTAGCTACCGAAATTGATGTATACGATGTTGTGTTAGCTGGGGTCTTGGAGGGCTAATGGATAGAATAGAGATATATTGGGGAGCGGACAAAGATTTTGAAGAAGCAACCGAAAAACTGGAAGATGTGCACTTCTTAGTGGACGTTGTCAATCATATCAATAAAACTGACCTAAAGATCGAAGGTGTAGGCGGGCAAAAAGATCCTCCTATGGAAGTAGAGAATCTTCTGGTTCACACGGACGATTATGGCGGCGTGAGAGAGTGGGCGCTTCTTGGCTTTTCTAACAATGTTCTGCGCAACCTAAAAGTCAATGTTAAAAATCTATGGCTTTGCAACCCTCCGATAAAAATTTATGAGGATATTGTAAAGAACTACGATAAAGACATAATCACAGAGCATAGGACTCTATATCCTGGAATCAGCGTAGAGGACATGCGCAAGATGTCTGAAGGGTTTAACGAGGCTGTAATAGGACAACCCCATGTAATGAAGCAATCTTTGGCTTCAATTTATGCTTTGCGAAATAGCGAACGTAAAAGGCCAGTTACGCTTCTGTTTTTGGGTGATTCTGGTATCGGGAAAACGGAGACAGCAAAATATATTAGTTCCTGTTTAGGCACGGATATGGTTAGGATCCAGTTTTCGATGCAGCAGACTAACAGTGCTTATCAGTACATTTTTGGTGCCGACCATGGTGAGGATAGCTTGGCTCGTGAATTGATTAGACGCAATTCTAATGTTATTCTGCTGGACGAATTTGATAAGGTATCTCCTTCGTTCTACAATGCGTTTTACCAAATGTTCGATGAAGGTACGTTTGTCGATGCAAACTATTCTGTGGATGTTTCCAAGTGCATTATTATTTGCACTACGAATTACAGGACTGAAGAAGAAGCGGAAAAATATCTGGGGACGCCAATCTATTCGAGATTTTCTAAAGTTGTTATTTTTAATCCAATTAGCGTAGATGATAAATTGAAAATTGCGAGAAAATGTTATGCAGGGTTAATGGCACAGGTAGATGCTGAGGATAAAGCACTTATCGAAAACAATTCAGTGTTATCGTTGTTTGAAAGGGTTATTAAAGAAGGTGCCTATCCCAATATGCGTATGTTAAGGAACGACATAGAAGATGCAATAAACTTTGAAATCTTGAAGGCAAGAGGAATTATTCAATAACAATCAGCTGAGCAGTGAGTAACTGCTCAGCTGATACTGTGATTACAAAACAACTCCTATCCAACTTATTGAAACCAATTTTCCATTTTTCTGTTCTTATATAATTTACATTTGCAACATTGACAGGAAGTAGTCCATTCTTGTATAATAATGCCGTCGAAAATATATCCACCCATACATAACAACTGAATATAAATGTTCGACCATATTGAGACATAATTAGTCGGTTCATCCGACACGGTATCGGTACACCGGAAGTGCCGAACTGCTCCACTAAGCCTTTGGTTCTGTTGACAGGAGCTGTACGAAGCAGAACCCGACTTTGATTTTTCAGAGCCGATTACATAGAACATCACTTTGAAGCGAGAGCGATGCTCCCGCCGATTTCTGATGTTTTGTGTAATCGGCTCTTTTTGTTTTGTCATTTTTCCAAAACACGATTCAGCGCCAAATGCGTGAACTTGAAAAATCAGTGAAAACGAAAAGGCCGGGTAGCGTAGAGCAAGATTCTACCATGGGTCCAAATTTCGCCTATCGCTCATTTTGCCCTTCATGGAATCTTGTTGGGGAGTGCCTTCCCCAAACCCTGCATCTGTTCTGCTTTGGCAGAAGCAACGGCATCCGCCGATCACCATTTTCACAAATGAAGGAGGAACCGAATGACCAAAACTTACAACACACCGAAACGTACACACATCGTAAAAACCCGTCTGGACGATGAAGAACACGCCGACCTTCTCCGTCGCTTGGAGATTTACGACATGAATCAATCGGAGTTTATCCGTGAAGCGATTTCTGGCGCAACCATCAAACCGACCATCTTGGCAACTCTGGTCAGCGACGATCTGCTCGCAGCCATTGGTAAACTGACCGCTGAATACGGCAGGATCGGTAACAACTTAAATCAGATTGCCCGACACCTCAACGAATGGCGAAGTCCCTATCCCGCTATGGCGAAAGAACTGCAAGATGCTGCCGCTGATCTTGCCACGCTGAAATTTGAAGTGATGAAAAAGGTAGGTGATGCTGTTGGCAACGTTCAAGCATATAAGCTCTAAAAATGCCAACTACTCTGCTGCTGAATCCTATCTCACTTTTGAGCATGACGAGTTTACCATGAAGCCCACCCTGGACGAAAACGGCAGACTTATCCCAAGACAGAATTACCGCATTTCTACATTGAACTGCGGTGACGAAGATTTTGCGATTGCCTGTTTGAGAGCCAACCTCCGCTATGGCAAAAATCAAAAACGGGAAGATGTCAAAAGTCATCACTATATCATCAGCTTTGATCCCAAGGATGTTCCCGATCACGGATTGACCGTAGATCTGGCACAGAGTCTTGGAGAGAAATTCTGCAAGAAACACTTTCCCGGTCATCAAGCCATCGTCTGTACACACCCCGACGGGCACAACGGCAGCGGCAATGTTCATGTACACATCGTTATCAATTCTCTGCGAATTATGGAAGTTCCATTCATGCCGTATATGGATAGACCGTGCGACACCCAACTGGGCATGAAGCACCGATGCACCAACGCAGCTATGGAATACTTCCGTTCTGAGGTCATGGAGATGTGCCACGATGCAGGTCTGTATCAGATTGATCTGCTGAATGGAAGTAAGACAAGAGTGACCGAGCGTGAGTATTGGGCGAAGAAGAAAGGACAACTTGCACTGGATGAAGAAAACGCTGTCCTTGTCGAACAAGGCTTGTCGGTCAAACAGACAAAGTTTGAAACCGACAAGGACAAGCTCCGTGAAGAAATCCGCATGGCACTCTCCGATGCTGTCAGCTTTGAGGACTTTGCAGAAAAACTTCTCCGCCGTGGCATCACCGTCAAGGAAAGCCGAGGGAGATTGTCCTACCTCACACCAGACCGCACAAAGCCTATCACGGCACGAAAGCTGGGCGACGATTTTGATAAAGCTACTGTGCTCGCCGTCTTTGACAGAAATGCAAAACAGGTCAGAACGAAAACGCCTCCCATTCATTCTGCACCGACCATGCAAGATTTTATCAAACAGCAAAACTCTGTAAGCCGTATGGTGGATATGGATGTCGCCAAGGAAAAAGGTAAGGGTTATGAGCATTGGGCAAAGAAACACAATCTCAAAAACGCAAGCCGAGCCTATCTGTTGTACAAGGAAATGGGATTTGATTCTCCCGAAGCATTGGCTGCTGCTTGCGATGTCGCCCATGAGAAGCTGAGTGATATTCGCACAGAGATGAAATCTGTGGAAGCCTCAATCGCAGAAAAGAAAGAGTTCCGTAATTATGTGCTGAACTATCACAAGACTCGATATGTAATCGACGAACTGAAAGCCTGCAAGAATGAAAAAGCTCGTCAGAAATATCGTGACGAGCATGACAGCGACTTCATCATTCTGAACGCTGCCAAACGCTACTTTGATTCCAAAGGCTTGAAGAAGCTACCGAGCCACAAGGCGTTGCAGACGGAAGTGGAGCAGCTTATCAAAGAGAAAAACGAGCTTTACAACCAGTACCAGACCGCTAAGGAAGAAACACAGCGTCTTGATGCCATTCGTCATAATTTGGAGCAGACCCTTGGCAGAAAGATTGAACACAAGAAGGAACAGGAAAGATAATTCTTTCCCTTCGATTCCATTCCTATCTGGTGAGTGGACGTTTTGTCCACTCACCACGAGCAAAGCAAAGAAAGGATTTTTATATGAACAAAAATAAGAAGGCAATTGACATGACACCCGAAGAACTGAACGAGTGGCTGGCATCCTTGCCCGCACCGCAGGATGATGCACTTTGTACGCACTTCTCCGATCCCGATCCCTATTTCAAAATGGAGCATACATCCCGTGAGCAGAGCGAGAACCGCTTGTTTAACAAGGATGGGCATCTTACCGTTCGTAATTACTGTGCGGCAGAGTTGCCGAAGATCACCATGACCATCCGCTCCGGTCAGACTACTTACCGTTTCAGCGGAAGTTACGACGGTACAAGAAGTCTTTCCAGTAAGTTACTCGACCACATGGCAAAAGAAAATTAAAAATGCTCAAAAAATATTCTAATGAAAGGGTGGATTTATTCACGAATGTGTGATATGATATATACAAGCAATCCTGTATTGGCAGACTGCCCGCCGATTAAGGAGGAACAAGATATGAATAGGCAGTCTGACAAAATTACTGCTATCTACTGTAGATTGAGTCGTGATGATGAACTCACAGGAGAGAGCAACAGCATTGTCAATCAAAAGGCGATTCTCAAGAAATACGCAAAAGAACAAGGTTTCCGAAACATCCAGTTTTTCGTGGACGATGGTTACTCCGGTGCTAACTTCAACCGCCCAGATTGGAACCGCATGATTGAACTGGTAAAGGACGACAAGATCGGCGTTATCATTGCAAAGGATATGAGCCGTATCGGAAGAAACTATCTGGAAGTCGGTCTTTACACGGAAATGCTTTTTCCAGAACATGATGTCCGTTTCATCGCCGTAAACAGCGGTGTGGACAGCGCCAATCAGCAGGACAACGATTTTACTCCGTTCTTGAATATCATCAATGAGTTCTATGTCAAGGACAGCAGTAAAAAAGTCAAAGCGGTTATGAAGCAGAAAGGTGAATCTGGTGAGTATTTGACTACTAACCCGCCCTACGGCTACATGAAAGACCCCGACAATCCAAAGAGACATTGGATTGTGGATGATGAAGCCGCAGCCGTTGTCCGTCAGATCTTCGCTTGGTGCATGGAGGGCTTCGGTCCCTCTCAGATCGCCAAGAAGCTGAAAGAGGCAAAAGTGGATTGTCCGACAGTTCATTGGATGAAGATGGGACGAAATGCTCCTGCAAAGGCACCTGATAACCCTTACGATTGGGCACCACGCACCATCACCGGCATACTGGAAAAGCAGGAATACCTTGGTCATATGGTTAACTTCAAAACCCGCAAGCAATCGTACAAGAGCAAAAAGAAACTCGAAAACCCTCCCGATCAATGGAAGATTTTCGAGAATACCCATGAAGCCATTATTGACGAAGAAACCTTCGCTCGTGTGCAGGAACTTCGCAAGAACAAACGCAGACCCGCCAGAACAGGCAAGACCAATATGTTCTCCGGTCTCGTTCGCTGTGCCGATTGTGGTGAGAAATTGTACTACTGCACCAGCAACAGTTTTGAAACCAGACAAGATCACTTCGTGTGCTCCACTTCTCGTAAAAAGGGCAAGGAGGTCTGCGACACTCACTTCATCCGAGCCGTGGTGCTGGAAGAAGGTACACTCCAACACATGAGGTTGGTGATACGGTGTGTTGCCGATTATGAAGATACGTTCCGCAGAGCGTTGGGTGCAAAGAGAAGCGAGGAAGCAAAGAAAGAACTTTCTGCCAAGAAGCGAACCCTGCAGAAATCCGAAAACCGTCTGGCTGAATTGGACAGATTGTTCAAGCGTATTTATGAGGACATGGTCAACGGGAAACTGTCCGAAGCTCGTTTTCAGATGTTAGCTGATGATTATGAGCAGGAGCAGGCAGACCTGAGAGTCAAGATTGAAATGCTTGAAAACGAAATACAGAATCAAGAAGATCAAGCGGAGAATGTTGATAGGTTTATTCGACAGGCAAAAAAATACCTGTACTTGGAGAAGCTGACCCCCACAATTCTGAACGATATGGTCAATGCCGTATATGTTCATGCACCGGACAAGTCCAGCGGACACCGAGTGCAGGATGTGACGATCAGCTACAACTATATCGGCATACTCCCCGCCAATTTACTCTATGACGTTATGAACGGAAAAGCGGCATGATTACTCATGCCGCTTCCCGAAAACATTATTATACTGTTTTATTGGACCGCTCCTTGCGGGGCGCTCATTTTGTTACATTGTAAGAAGTTGCATATTTTTTGAATATTACTCTTGATTTATTGAATAATCGCTGTATAATTAATGCATACACTGAATACGGAGGTATTTGAAAATGAAAGAGATAAAGAAAGTTGTGCTCGCTTATTCCGGCGGACTCGACACGTCGATAATAATTCCGTGGCTCAAAGAGAACTACAACAACTGCGAGGTCATCGCCGTTTCGGCGGACGTCGGCCAGGGCACAGAGCTTGACGGGCTCGAGGAGAAGGCGCTCAAGACCGGCGCGTCCAAGCTCTATATCGAGGACCTCAAAAAGGAGTTCGTAGAGGACTACATCTTTCTGACCCTGAAGGCGGGCGCCGTATATGAGCGCGATTATCTGCTCGGCACATCCTTTGCCCGCCCGTTAATCGCAAAGAGACTCGTTGAAATAGCCAAGGCCGAGGGCGCGGACGCCATCTGCCACGGCTGCACGGGCAAGGGCAACGACCAGGTGCGTTTCGAGCTTGCGATAAAAGCTTTCGCACCCGATATGCAGATAATCGCTCCCTGGCGTATCTGGAGCATCAAATCCCGTGAGGAGGAGATAGAATACGCCGAAAAGCACAACATCCCGCTCAAGATAAACCGCGAGACAAACTACTCGAAGGACAAGAACCTCTGGCACCTCTCGCATGAGGGACTCGACCTTGAAGATCCCGCAAACGAGCCGCAGTATAACAAGCCGGGCTTTCTTGAGATAGGCAAATCCCCCGAGCAGGCTCCCGACAAGTCGACCTATATCACAATAAGCTTTGAAAAGGGCGTTCCCGTTGCCGTTGACGGCGAAAAGCTGGACGGCGTGACGATGATTGAAAAGCTCAATAAAATCGGAGGCGAAAACGGCGTCGGACTTGCAGATATCGTCGAAAACCGCCTTGTCGGCATGAAGTCAAGGGGCGTTTACGAGAATCCCGCAGGCGCCATCCTCTACAGGGCTCATGAAGTCCTCGAGACTCTGACCCTCGACAGGGACACTATGCACTACAAGGAGCAGGTCGCTCTGCGCTACGCCGAGCTCGTCTACTTCGGTCAGTGGTTCACTCCCCTCAGAGAGGCTCTCGCCGCCTTTGTCGACAAGACTCAGGAGCGCGTCACGGGCGATGTCAAGCTCAAGCTCTACAAGGGCAACATAATAAACGCGGGCACCACCTCGCCCTATTCGCTCTACAGCGAAGCTTTTGCGACATTCGACGAGGACGATGTCTATGACCAGAAGGATTCCGCTGGCTTCATCAATCTCTTCGGTCTGCCCATAAAGGTCAAGGCTATCCTCGACGCAGAGAGAGAGGCAAAGGCATGAAGCTCTGGGCGGGACGCTTCAGCAAGGAAGCCGACAAAAAGACCAACGATTTCAACTCCTCGATAAAAACGGACAGCCGTATGTTCAACGAGGACATAGACGGCAGCATCGCCCACGCATCGATGCTCGCCGCAAAAGGGATAATCTCCGAGGAGGACTGCAAGAAAATTCTTGCGGGGCTCTCGGATATCAGAAACGATATCATCTCGGGCGAGCTGACAATAGATCCCGACGCCGAGGATATACACACCTTTATAGAAGGCGAGCTCACCTCGAGGATAGGCGACGCGGGCAAGAGGCTCCACACGGGGCGCAGCAGAAACGACCAGGTTGCCGTTGACATAAGACTCTATTTGAGAAAAGACGTTCAGAGCGTCACAAAGCTCATAAACGGGCTCATCGCTGCGCTCGACGGCAAGGCGAAGGAGTATGCCCGCTGCATTATGCCGGGCTACACGCATCTCCAGCGCGCCCAGCCGATAACTTTTTCGGCGCACATCGGCGCATATATCGAGATGCTCCGCCGCGACCTCGGACGCTTTGAGGATGCCGCCGAAAGAATGAACCTCTCCCCGCTCGGCTCGGGTGCGCTCGCGGGGACAACATATCCCATCGACCGCGCCATGACGGCAGAAGCCCTCGGCTTTGACGGCTATATGCCCAACACCCTTGACGGCGTATCGGACAGAGACTTCTGCCTCGAGCTGCTCGGGGCGTGCTCGATACTCATGGTTCACATCTCGCGCCTTTGCGAAGAGATAATCATGTGGTGCTCATGGGAGTTCAAATTCGCCGAGCTTGACGACGCTTTTTCGACCGGCTCGAGCATTATGCCGCAGAAAAAGAATCCCGACCTCGCAGAGCTCGCGCGCGGCAAGGCGGGGCGCGTGATAGGCGACTTGTGCGGACTGCTCACGACGATGAAGGGTCTGCCGCTTGCATATAACAAAGATATGCAGGAGGACAAGGACGCGATTTTCGACGGCATGGACACGGTCAAGATGTGCCTGACGGCGCTGATTCCGATGATAGCGACGATGAAGATGATTCCCGAGAACATGAGAAAGGCGGCCGCCGGCGGCTTCATAAACGCGACCGACTGCGCCGACTTCCTCGTTTCAAAGGGACTGCCCTTCCGCGATGCATATAAGGCGACGGGCGAGCTCGTTGCACTGTGCATAAAAAACGGCACGACGCTCGAAGAGCTGCCGATAGACGAATATAAAAGCATCTGCCCGCTTTTCGACGAGGGCGTGTACGATGCGATAAACCTCGAAAACTGCGTAACAAGGCGCGGAATGTAAAAAACAGCCGAAGATTTATTTCTTCGGCTGTTTTGCTTGCTGCCCGCATGACTGTTCAGTCGGCAGCTTGCAGTTTATTTTTTATACCGTCATGCACTCTTGGGCAAATACTTTCCTATGAGCTCGAACAACTGCTTTACCGCATCGGAATACCCCTGAGCGCCGACACACTCATAGAGCGCATCGCTTATAAATTTGCTTATCGCCTCGCCGACCGCGCTCAGCTTCTCTTTATTCTCGCTCGGAGCCTCGCGCTCGCCGATTTTTATCAGTATATTCTCGAGCCTCTTCTGTGCGTGCTCTGTCGCCGCCGGGTCGACTACGGTATTTTCGAGCATCGCATTGCACTCTTCGAGCGCCGCATCAAGCTCCGCCGCATCCTCGGGCGAAAGCGTGCTCCTGTCTATCTCCTGCGCCGGTTTCATCAGATTGTTCACTAAATCTTTCGTATTCCTGCCGATGTTGAACTGCGGGAACCTGTCGGGCATGGAATAGACATCCTTGAACTCGCGATTAGTCAGCAGCTCGGTCGCAAGCTTCATTATGACATCGTTGGAGCCGGTCTTTTCGTGATCCTGCCCCTTGAAATAGAAGGTGTGGTCGGGAAGCAGACCCACCGACGCGTCAACAACGCCGTCGGGTGAAATATGATTGTGCGCCTTGTTCTTGCAGTGTGTGCCCTGCTGGACATAGTCCTCGCCGAGAGTCTCGCCGATATTTGCGAATTTCGCGCCCATGGAGGTAGACTCCGCGTGGATTATTCCGTCCGCGTTGCTCTTGTCATAAGAGGGCACAAGGCAGTAGAGCTGATAGTCGTAGTCGACTATGTCAAAAACTTCAACTCCCGCTTCTCTCATCTTCTCGATGTTTTCGAATCTGTTTACCTGCGCGCGGTGATAAATTTCAACCTGCCTGCGCATCTCGGCGTTCTCTTTTCCGGGCAGAACGCGCGCCACGGCCTCGTCATAATATGCCTCTGGCACGAGTGACCACATCGTGGTGCAGTTGCGCAGGATAACATTGGTCAGCCCGTCAACGGTCGCATCGAGCGTGTCGAGAAGTATCTGTTTGGGTATGAGCCTTATAACGGCGTTGAGCAGATAGCCCTCCGCGCCGCCGACAAGCTTCGGGAGCAGCTTCTTGTAGAGCATCTCGTCGGAGGTGCTGAGCTTGCCTATATATATATCGCCGACTATGTTGGAGCCGTCGAGCGCGGGGACGATATACACCACGCGGTCAAGGCTCGCGTAGAGATCCGGATAGCGGTCAAAGAGGCTGTTGGCTATCGTTCCGCCGAGGCTTATCGCTGCGATATTTATCTTGTCGTGACCCGTCTCGCGCTTCACCTTGGCGATAAAGTCATAGAGCTCGTCGGTTATCTCGCCGTTGTTGCCGAAAGAGTTGTAGGCGAAGTAATAGAGATGATCCTCGCCCGCGGTTTTTGTGAGCGTCTCCAGCGGCACGTTGCCGTAAATCTCACTCTTCTCCTCGTCGCTGCACTTTGCGACGCTGTATGGATATTTTTTGACTCTGACATCATAGATGTTCTTGCCGTTCGAGTCAAAGGCGTTGACATACAACGTGCCCTCGAGCGTCTTTCTGAACGACTCGACAAAGCCGTCGTCGCGCTGGGTGACGAGCATTTTGACGAGCGGCAGAAGCAAATTTTTGACGATATATTTTGTGTTTGCGTATATCGGCCAGCCGGTTATCATTTTGCCGTCCTCGTCCACCGCTATCTCGTCATCCTCGTATAAGTAGGTCTTGGACTGACCTATGCCGTGAATAACAACCGTCGGGCTGTGCTCGCAGGCTCCGCCGCACTCGGTCAGAGTGCCGGGCTTTTTCGCCTTTGCGGGCTCGGCCTTTTCTCCGCTTTGCGTCAGGGCCTCGACAAGCCCCGCCTCATCTGAGGCAGACACCGCTTCCCGCCTTGCCCCGCCGTAGGAAGCGGCGGATATTCCGGTCGAGAAAATCAGTGCCGCGCAAAGCAGCAGCGCCGCTATTCTTTTGGCTGATTTCATTTTATAACTCCCTCCTTTAAAAACTTACGGCGAACTCCGAAAAGGGGCTCGCCGTATATTGAGATTTAAATCAGATAACGGAACCTAAAAACTTAATAATGAACCGTATAATTACGCGTGTGACATCGGAATAGCCCTGGCTGCCTATTGTCTTGAGAGCGATGAGGCTCAGTGCACAGCAGGCCTTTTCGAGCGCGAAAGCGGCCTTTGAGGTCTCCTTTGCGGGCTCGCGCTGGCCGAGCTCGACGAGGATATTTGTCAGTCTCGCCTTGGCGGCATCCGCCTTTTCGGGGTCGGCTATCGTCATATTGAGCGCTTCCTCGCCCTGAGCGATGGCGGCGTCAAGCTCCGCTATCTGCTCGGCGCTCGGACGCTCATCCTCGGGCAGCTCGTCTATCTTCGCCCTGTACGCCTTTGCGTCGGGAAGAAGCCAGCGTCTGATTTCTTTTGTGCGGCAGGTGCCGTTATACTGCGGCCAGACGTCGGGCTTCGAGTGTATATCCTTGAGCTCGGGGTCGGTGAACAGCGCGCAGGCGAGGGTCAGAACAACATCGTTATTGCCGGCCTCGTGGTGCTGACCGATAAATATCCAGGTGTTGTCGGGCAGAACAGCCGTGGATGCGTCAATCGAGCCGTCAACGGACATATAGCCTGCCTTGGCGGGCTTGTAGCTATCGGGCAGCTTCTGTCCGGGAGCGGCGCCGGTAGCGCCCATGGTGGTCGAGGAGAGCTGAATAATACCGTCGGAATTGGTATTGAGCGCGCTCTTGATTATGCTGAAGTAGCTGTACTCCACATCGCCGAATGCGAGATTTGCGCCGGCTATGGAGTCTATCTTAACGCCCGCCGCGTGAGCCGCGAGGACATTCTTTCCGAGATTGAGCTGAGCCTGATGATAGCGGTCGGTCTTTGCCTTGAGAACCGCATGATCCTTGTCGGTCAGATACTTTTTGCAAAGCGCGTCATATCTGTCGGACGGGACAAGCGCCCAGAACTGCGGGCAGTTTACGAGCAAGGTCTCGGACAGACCGTCCATGGCGGCCGTCAGGGTGTCTCTGAACACCTGTCTCGGGATTATTCTGATAACAAGGTTGAGCAGATAGCCGAGAGACGCGGTGTCGTTGCTCTCCGCGATTATTTTCGGGATATACTCATGATAGAGGAACTCGTCGTCTATTCTGAAGCCCTCTTCGCCTCTGGTGAGGAAATCGGCGATTATCTCGGAGCCGTCGGTTGCGGCAACGGCGTTGACGACCTGGTTGATATCCTTGTGTCCGTAAACGTCAAGGTATGCGGTGAAGATAGTTCCGCCGAGGCTGACGTTGAGGAGGTTTACCTTATCGTGACCGGTCGCCTTCTTGACCTGCTGGATATACTCGTTGAGGTTAGCGGCTGATTCCATGGGGCTGCCGACGAGGTTAAAGGTGAAGAAATAAACATGATCCTCGCCTATTATATTCGTCAGCTTCTGCATGGGAATCATTCTGTATGCCCAATCTCTCCTGTCCTTATCCATATCGGCAAGAGAGCCGAACTTCTCGGTCTTGAGATTGTTTATCGGCTTGCCCTCATTGTCGCACTTCTGTATGGAGAAGAGCTCGCAGACAGTCTCATAGACAGCCTTGGGGAAGCCGCTGTCCGTCTGGGTGGCGAGCATTTTGACAAGGGGCCACGCGAGCTTCTTGAGAAGGACGGTGACGAGATTGTCCGTATCGAGGATGAGCAGCGTTCCGCCTATGCGTTTGCCGTCCTTATCGAGCACGGGCTCGTCGTTCTCGTCATAGAGATAGGTGGGCGAATGGTTGATGCCGGGGACTACAACGACGGGTGCGTGCCCGCAATCTCCGTTGCGGCAGTCGGCGTGTGTTCCGCCCTCATTCTCGGCGTCGGCAAGCGTATCAACGGCCTTAGCTATCGCCGCATCGTCCGATGCGGACGCGGGAGCGGCCGAGGCGCAGGTAAATGCCGAAAAAGCCATGATGAGCGCGAGCACAAGGGCTACGGTCGATTTCATCTTTTTCATAGTTTTTCTCCTGTTCTTAAATAATATATTTTCCTATTCCTTATAAATCAGCAATAATCGACAAATTGGGGATGGTCGGGCAGAGTGAACACATCTATCGGCTCGTCTGACGAGGCTATCGCCGCAACAAGCTCGAGCAGCGCAGTGTTTTCCGCCGCCTGTTCGTGCTCCATATTATAATAGAACCATGTTCTGTCCGGCACGGCGGCGCAGGCAGCGTTTATATCCGAGTGCGGAGAGACAAAATCTGCCGGTTCATCGCGCCCCGGGCTGAGCGTCTTGCCGGGGGCCGCACACTGAGCGCCCATGGACGCCGAATATGTCGGGACTATCGTGTCGGACATAAGGTTATCCGACGCCGCTATCGGTGTCAGCGGCTTTCCGCAGCCGCAGATATTGTAAAATTCAACCGAGCGCTCCTGCTCGCGCCTGACAAGCTCTTTTATATTTCTCCTGACCCGCCAGTGGCGGTCGGCCACTGCGCGCAGGGAGTCGTGGTCGGGGTCGGCAAGATATCTGTCGCGAAGCTCCGTATAGCGCTCGGACGGAATTATACCCCACATCGTCGAGCTGTTGACGATAACAGTCTCGCACGCCGCGCGGACTAAGGTTCTCACCGCTCTGTCCGCAACCTTCTTGGGCATTTTACTCACAAGCTTCGATATTTTTTCCGCCTCGCGCCTGCTGAGAAGCATCTCGAGCAGCGCCCCGCAGTCATCGGTTCTTATGTCGCCGGCAAGCAGGTCGGCGGCTATATCCGATCCGTCATACGCGGGGACAACGCCGATAACGCGCTTTACATCTCTGTCGCCGCCGTAGAGCTCAAAATACATCTGCGCGACGGTCGCGCCCATGCTCACGGGGATGAGATCGACCTTGTCGCACTGCCTCTGCTCTTTGACCGTAGAAATAAACTCGCGCAGCAGGCGGGCATTTTCATCCGCCTTGCCGAAAATATCGTAGGCAAAGAAATATAAATTCTCCTCGCCGATAATATCGGCAAGGGCGCTCAGCGGTACCATTTTATATATGTATCTTTTTTCATCGTCCGTACATTCGCCGACGGGACGGTAGTAGCCGACAACCTCGGCTCTGACCTTTCTCTCGGAGTCGGGCGTGCAGCCGAGCGGCTCGAGCATCGAGCGCACAGCCTCATCGAGCGCCGAAGAAAAGCCGCAGTCGCGGCGCAGCAGCATCATCCTTATACCCGACGGAGTTATCTTCTTAACGAGGGCATCAACATCGGGGTCGAACGGCCAGAGGTTTCTGAGCTTTTCGCCGTTTTCGTCCGTCTCTATGACCTTCGACTGTCCTATCCCGGGGATTATTATGCACGGACGGTATCCGTGCGTCGATTCAGAGTTCATATAAATCCCACCGTTCTCACAGGGTATAAGTTATAATAGCATATATTTAGGTTAATTTCAATAGAAATAAGTTTTTGTCGGATATATATTTATGAATAGTTGCCGACACAGGGATTGACATATCACTCTGTTTTTGCTAAGTTATAATCAGAACGGCAACAAACAGGAGGTTTTCATATGCAGTATATAGAAATTCTCGGAAAAGCCGCAGCCGTCATGCGCCGCCTTGCCGCGCTCTCGCTCGCGGCGTTCATGACCTTTCTCTCCGCTCTGACGCTCGGCATCGACGCTCTGTCCGCGGGCAAGCGGCATCCGGAGGTGTCGAAGGATAATGTTTTGCTTATCGGCGCGGCGGAGCGCTCGCAGGGCATAACGACAGACGGCAAATACTACTATTTCAGCTCGAAATGGGGGCTGACAAAGTCCGAGCTCGACGGCAAGACGCGCGTGAAATCCAACCCGCTCGCCATCCCGAAAAAGCTCAAGGACGAATACGGCCTCGCGCACATAGGCGGCATCAGCTACTCCAAGGCTGACAACTGCATATATGCGGGGCTTGAGGACAGCAAGGTCTGGGAATATCCCGTAATCGCGGTCTATGACGCCGACACGCTGAAATTCACGGGCAGATATTATATTCTCGACAAAGCCCTGCATACGCGCGGTCTGCCGTGGGTCGCGGTGGATAACGACAGAGGTCTGCTCATCACCCTTGACCACTCGAAAAAAGCCAACGAGCTCATCTTCTACGATATAGCGGACAACATGAAGTATGTCGGGTCGGTGAAGCTCAGCGAGACGGTAAAAAGCATCCAGGGCGCGGAGATGTACGGAGGTATGCTCTACGCCGCGACAAACGACGACACGCAGGCCGTCTATAAAATCGACCCGAAAAGCGGAGAGGTCTCAAAATATTTCGACCGCAACCTGACTAAGGGTAGCGAGGGCGAGGGCATAACTGTGCTCGAAACTGCGGACGGCGCGGTGTTCCATGCGATAGACATGGGGCCGCTGTTCATCAACGCATTCATCCGCCACTATGCGCCGGTTGAGGACGGCGGGCAATAAAGCCGCAGCTCTTATGTGCGCCGATGTTCAGGTGCGCCACTGATATTTTTTGAGGTTCACCCTGCCCGAAGAATCGAACTCAATGCCCTCCTCCTCGAGGAGGGTCTTTTGCATATCCTCGCCGCCGAACGCGAACGCCGACGAGGTCTCACCGAGGCGGTTGACTACCCTGTGGCACGGGATAACTCCCGGCTCGGGATTTACGTGCAGGGCATAGCCGACCACGCGCGACCAGCGCGGATTGCCCGCAAGCGCCGCCACCTGACCGTAGGTTGCAACGCAGCCGCGCGGAATTTTTCTGACAACATCATAGATCAGCTCGAATGTGGTTTTCATATCATCACCCGCAATTATTTTAACTTATCTTACGGCAAAAATGCAATAAAAAAAGACGGCTGCGACCAAATCCGCTACCGTCTAAAAAGAAAACAGCCTCCCTATTGGAAAGCTGAATTCATAAATGTCGGCGTCGACTTATCTTCCCGGGAGGCTGCCCTCCGAGTATTGTCAGCACGAATGAGCTTAACTACCGTGTTCGGAATGGGAACGGGTGGACCCTCATCGTCATAGACACCGACTATAGAGCGATTTTTGCATGACCGCTCTCTCAAGTGCTCAGCTATAATACAACATTTCCCGACAATTGTCAAGGTTTTTTTCAAAGTTTTTTAAAAAATCTTAATTTTTTTAAAGACCCCTGTTATCTCGCCGATATAGGCGCGGTGGTAGTCGCCGTTGCTGTAGTTATCCTCTATTTCGGGCGCAATAAACTTCGACGGATCCATGTCGGCAAAGGCTGTCTTCCTGCAGGCTATAATCAGCTTTGCCTCCTCGAAAGCCACGCTTTCGCCCGTCTCAAAAGCGGTAAGCCCGCATTCCTCGGCCTTGTCGAAATCGCGTCCGCTCTTGGAGCCGCAGAAGGAGAGCGCCCTTCTGTATTCGCTGCCGAAAAACGAGAGAGTAAAATTATCGTACTTTTCCATAAATTCATAGGTGTATCGCTGCGGGCGCACGAAAACAGTCACCACATCCTTGCCCCACAGCTCGCCCAGCATACCCCAGCTTACGGTCATGGTGTTATAGTTGCCCTTCTCACCGGCGGTGAGCAGCGCCCAGTCATCTCTGATAAGGTGAACAAAGCTGTCGTTGACATCGCAGACGTCGATTTTTTCGAATTTCATGGCAAATCCCCTTTTCTCGCTTGATTCTTCTCGGTAATTGACCCGTGTTTATAAATATGTTATACTTATGTGCAAATACAAATAATAAAAATTCATTATCACAAATTATACAAACGGCTGCTCCGTTAAAATCTACGGCTTTCGCGCTTATTTATATTATATGCCGTTTTACGCTCAATGCAAGATTTTTCTTCGCGGCGGCCGAATAGGAGAGAAAGGATTGATGTTATGCCGGAGCAAAACATACCGGAGATCAAGGGGAGTCTCAGAGACTTCATGCTCAAGGTTCCCGAGCCGATTTATCGCTGCAGCGGAATCAAAATACTCGGCAGAAGGATAAAGTCCGTGCTTTTTTCGACCGACGCGAGCATTATCAGAAACACTAACGCAGACGCTGTTATCGCAGTCTATCCGTTCACCCCGCAGCCCGTAATAACCCAGGCCGTCATGGTGGCGGCGGATGTGCCGGTCTTTGTCGGAGTCGGCGGCGGACTGACACAGGGGCACAGAGTCGTCAACCTCGCCCTGCACGCGGAGTTTCAGGGCGCGATAGGCGTTGTCGTCAACGCGCCGACAAGAAACGAGACGATAAGAGACCTGCACGCAACGATAGACGTGCCGATAGTTATCACCGTACTCAACGAGGACGAGGACATACAGGGGCGCATCGACTCGGGCGTCAGCATTTTGAACGTATCCGCAGCCGGCAGAACGCCGCAGGTAGTGCGCAGCATCAGGGAGCGTTTCCCCGATGTTCCGATAATCGCAACCGGCGGCCCGACAGATGAGAGCATCCTCGCAACCGTCGAGGCCGGAGCCAACGCCATAACCTGGACGCCTCCGTCAAACGGCGAGGTGTTCAAAGACATTATGGACAAGTACCGCCGCGGCGAACCGCACCCGGACTTTTAAACGAACCCCGCTCCGAAAAATCGGGGCGGGGTTTTTACGGTATTATTTCAAATCCGCGCCGTAAAGCAACCGCAGGCCCGTTCGCTGCACTCGCGGCAAAAGTGATATTACACCTCCGGCGCAGTACCGCTGTTCCATTCGCCCTGCGCACTCGCGAAGCGAATATCACCGGGCGAAACCGGATATCACTGCCGAAGGCAAATTGAACTGAAAAAAGCACTTGCGATTGCAAGTGCTTTTTCATGTGGGAGGACTATAAAATAGATTTTTTCGCCTTTTTGGGGGTAGTATTTGTTCCCTTACGAAAAATCCTGAGCTTTCAAGGTTAGGGGCAGCGGTGAGCCGCTGTCATTCGGTCAGCGGCTGCACCGATTTAAGACCGCCTTTGAATATTACGGTAATCTGTTCTTTGGAGTCCACCACTATGCATTCAAGCAGTTGGCGGACGATTTGGTCATCGTATTCCATCGGACGGTTCTTTATGCCGTCAAGTATCGTGTAGATGTCATCGAGTCGGGATTTTGCGTTTTCTCGCCGCTGCGCTGCGTCAGCTATGCTGTCGAGCTGCTGTTGCAAGCGGCTTTTTTCATTCATAAGCCGAGTTGCGGTTTCCTCGTCAAAGGCTTCGATGGTGTCGGTGGATACTCGGTCGAGCATCTTTTTGAACTCTGCGTCGATCTCGGCGATCCGTATCTGTAGGTCAATGCTGTTATCCTCGCTCTTTTCTCCCGCCAAGCCCATGTCGATGTGTGTCTTTAGTGTTCGCAGCACCTCGGCATTTTGGTTGGCGGTTTCCATGATCGCCGCCATCACAGCCCGTTGCAATACGCTTTCCTCTACGGATGGCGAGTTGTGACAGTATTTCTTGGCATATTCAATGCGGTTGATGCATCGCCACACGATTTTCTTTTTACCGCTTGCCGTCC
>ERZ773181.46-NODE-46-length-144084-cov-132.836082_pt1 | contig 144084 bp, 142 predicted proteins | sample MGYA00581001_ERZ773181 | MGnify/ENA primary metagenome ERZ773181 (study PRJEB29015, sample SAMEA2737780) | human gut metagenome | biome: human gut; feature: human-associated habitat; material: faeces | place: China | collected 2012 ...
CCCGTTCCCATGCCGAACACGGAAGCGAAGCTCCCCCGCGGCGATAATAGCCCGTAGGGCGAAGGCAGCGCGCTGCCGCTTTTTTTGTTTATAAACCTTTTTCTTGATTGAAAAAGGCTTTTTTAATACATTTATTTGTTATATCAAATTTGATATTATTTATTTTTGGAAGAAGGTATGGGGTATGGTTGTTTTTAATAGCATAAAGTTATATGGATTCGATTGCTTTTTAGAAGGTGAAGAAGTATTTTTTAAAGACAAGTTCGATTCTTCTTGGTCTAAGGAAAAGCAAAGTTCTTTTACAAAAGCATTAAATTTTGCTTTCTTGGGTAATAATATAGATGATAATAAGATGAAAATATGCCTCTGTGGTGTATTCAATAATAAAAATGTTTTATTGACTCGTTGCTTTGAAGAATCTAAAGGCGATATTCTTTTGTTTTCAGAAAGTAATGGCGTACCTATAGAAACTGATACAAAAAAAATAGAGACATTATTGGATGAATCAGTTTATTTTGATGGGTCCAATAATTTGAATTGGTTATGCAAAAATTCAGATAATTACTATGACGAATGGGTTGAATTTACTAAATTATCAGAAAATAAATTAAAAGAAGCTTTTAATGATAGAAAGACCATATTTGATCTATTTCAAAAATTGAGTTGTGATTCTGATGATTTTTATCAAGAATCAGTTTCTAAGAATTCAATCGATGAAAGTTCCTCTTTAGATGAAATTTCTGCTTTTATAAAATCTATTGTTCCTCTTTATACTAAGGATTTAGCTAACAATTTGAAGCAATTTAATTTTTATAAGGACAAAGTGGATGGTTTGAAGACTAAAATCGATGCTAAGGAAAAGTATGAAACTTATGTAAAAGAATATACTTCAGTAAAAAACCTTCTAAATTTAAAGAGGAAGAATTATTCCTCATCTAAAGAACAAGTTGAATCATTAACTAAACAAATTGATGAACATAAAAAAGATATAGAAGAATTAAAAACTCTAGAGGCAGAAAAACCTTTTTATTTCAAACATGATGAAGGAAATAAAGAAATCGATTCCTTGAATGAAGAAATCAAAACAATTAAAGAAAAGGTCCAAGATTTAGTAAATCAACAGAAAAGTTTAAATACAGTAGCTAAGAATAATGAGACTTTCTTGGATAAAATGCCTAAGGATTTAGATGAATCTTATAAAAGCTTAGAAAAACAATATGATTCATTAGGTGAAGCTATAGAAAAATTAAATTTGATCGGTCAATCATTAGTTGCTATAGATGATCAAGCTGAAGAAGCAGAATATTATGAGGGCAAAATGTATGAAGCTGAAGAAGAATTAGATACTCTTATTTCTAATAAAGCTGATACATCTTTGGTCAATGCAAAAAGAGAGGAAGTCGAAAGTTATAAGAAACAGATGAATGAAGCTAATTTCTCTAGGAATGATGCCCAGAAAATTTGTGTCGAAATCTTAAAACCATACGGTGCTAAAGATTTTAATTCTGTCAGGTCTCTATATCCTAATGTATTGTCTAAACTGACTAAGGAAAGAGAGGAATATAGAAGGCAAGGCTCCATAATTGCTGATCAAATTTCAAAGAGAGAATTAGCAAAGAAAGGCATAGAGCTTCGCAATATTAGTATTCCTAGAATTGAGAATAAATTGAAAGAGTATAACGAACAAATAATTACCAATCAAAATAAGATTGAACAAATAAGACATTCTATGAATGAGCAATTAAAAGGTAGAAAATTCATTTCATTTAGAGATATTTGTATATCTTGTGATGATTTAAAGGATAAAATTGATGAATTTGATAGATTGTTCAACAACAACAAACAAGAGATGGAGGAGTCTTCAAAGGAAATTGTAGAATTGACCGAAAAACTTAAGAATCTCGAAGACAATAAAGTCGAACCTGTCGATGAATTTGGTCCTGCCACTTCATCTATGAAATATCAGATGAATGAATTGAATGCAGATTTACTATTGATGAAAAGAAAGAATGATAATTATCAAAATTTCATCGATGATGGAGAAAAAATTATTGAATTGATCAATAAGTACAATTCAAAATCTCAATCTGATTTAAATTATAAACATATTGAAGATTCTTTTAGAAAGAAGAAAATATCCTTCAAAGGAAATAAATGACAAACTGTTCTCTTTTTATGGTTAAAAAACAAAGAAATCTTTCCAAATGAAGTATTTTCTTCTTGAAGTTGAAGACTAAAGATAGTATATTCTTTGTTGCTGTAGTCCTTCACTGACTGCAACCATTTTACTACGGTAAATTTTAATTACTTTAAATAGTAAACCGCCATGAATGAGTCTAAGTGAAAAGATTTATAGGAGGACATTTTAAAAATGTACGCAGTAATTGAAACCGGCGGAAAACAATTGAAAGTTTCTGAAGGTGAGACAGTCTTAGTTGAAAAGTTGGATGGCGAAGTCGGCAGCGATTTCGTATTCGACAAAGTTATGGCCGTAGTCGATGGCGATAACACCAAGATTGGTACACCTTATGTCGATGGAGCAAAAGTCTCAGCAACTATCGTCAAGCAAGACAAGAACAAGAAGGTTATCGTCTTCAAGTATCGCTCTAAGACTAACTATCGTAAGAAGACTGGTCATCGTCAACCTTACACCAAGGTAACCATCAAGTCTATCCAATTATAAGGAGTTTGATGCGTTGATTGAAGTTCTCATCAGTTATACTTTGAATAGACTTTCAAAGATTAGTCTCAAAGGTCATGCTGGTTATGATATAGAAGGATACGATGTTTACTGTGCTGCTGTTTCAACAGTTTGGCAGGGTGGATTGATATGTCTGGATGATCCTAATGGGTATGAACTTAAGATGAAAAAAGGTGACTCTCAATTAGTCATAAAAGGCGAAAGAAGTGACCATGACAAAGTCGTACTTGAAGTAATAGTGAGAGAATTGAAGGAGTTGTCGAAGAACTATCCGGATTATGTCCGGCTTAAGGAGGAAACAAAATGAAATTGAAGTTTGATATCCAGCTGTTCGCTTCTAAGAAGGGAGTCAGCTCTACTAAGAACGGAAGAGATTCCGCTGGAAGACGTCTCGGAGCTAAAGTTGCCGATGGACAAACCTGCAATGCTGGTGCTGTCATTTATCGTCAACGTGGAACTAAGATTCATCCTGGAACAAATGTAAAACGTGGTCATGATGACACATTGTTTGCAATGATTCCTGGTGTTGTCAAGTATGAGCGTGTTGGAAAGAACAGAACTAGAGTTTCTGTCTATCCTGCAGTCTCTGCTGACAAGGCCTAAGTCTCTTAAGGCTTATCACATTTTTTAAGATGCTGAATAATGGGGCCGATTAGGCCTCATTTTCTTTAATGGAGGTTTTTATATGATTGATCGTGTTAAAGTAACCCTTATCTCTGGAAAAGGTGGCGATGGAAAAGTCGCATTTTTACATGAAAAAGGTAAAGCTATGGGTGGCCCTGCCGGTGGAAATGGAGGCAAGGGCGGAAGCATCTATATCAAGGCTCAAACCGGATATAATACTTTGACTGCTTATCGTTTCGGTAAAACTATCAAAGCCCCTAATGGTGAAAATGGTCATGAAAAAAACATGTATGGTAAATATGCACCTGATGTCATTTTACCTGTTCCAGTTGGTACTGTCGTCAAGGATATGGAAGGAAACCTTTTAGCTGATCTTTCACATGATGGTGACTCTTATTTGGCATGCGAAGGTGGACGTGGTGGTAAAGGAAATAGCTGTTATGCCAACCCTGTTAGAAAAGCCCCTAAGTTTGCAGAGAATGGTGCCCCTGGTAAAAAAGTCGAACTTTATTTTGAAATGAGATTATTGGCCGATTGTGGTTTAGTGGGACTTCCTAACGCTGGAAAATCCACATTTCTTGGAAAGGTGACCAATGCTCACGCTAAAGTAGCCAATTATCAATTCACCACATTGGAACCTCAATTGGGCGTTGTCGATTTAGGAAACGACGAGACTTTTGTCATGGCTGATCTTCCTGGTCTTATCGAAGGTGCTCATTTAGGAAAAGGACTTGGAATTTCGTTTTTGAGGCATATCGAAAGATGCAGAATTATTCTTCATGTAGTCGATATTTCAAACGATGATGCTTTTGACAATTTTGTAAAAATCAATGAAGAATTGAAGGACTATTCGTTAGGATTGATAAATAGACCGATGATCGTTGTTTTGAACAAAGTTGATCTATTGAACGGAGATATGACTAAGGTAGATGAATTCAAGAAGAAAGCTGGAGACAAATATAAGATTTTTGTGACTTCTACCTTGGAAGGCGTTGGCTTAAAGCCTGTTCTCAGAGAAGTGTTTGAGACTTTGAAAGTCACACCTATATTTCCATTGTCCGAATCCTATCTTCCCAACAAGGAGAAGGTCTACACTCTTAAGCCAGAAGATAAAGAAACAGTGCCTTTCACAGTTGTCAAACTTGAACCTGGTGTTTATAGAATCGAAGGTGAAACTATCGTCAATAAGTTCTCTATGCTCTCTTTGAGAGGTGATGATGCTATGACGAGAATTTTAGTTTTCCTTGAAAAATCTGGTGTAGATAAGAAGTTGCATGAGATGAATATTGAAGACGGTGCAACTATTATATTGAAGGATTTCGAATTTACATATTCTGCTTAATTTTTGATCTTTTAAGGTCTTTTATGGTTTATATTATGTAAAGGAGGATGGAAAATGTATTATTATTTGCATGGAACTGTAACTATTCATGAAAAAGATTCTATAGTCGTCGAATGCAATGGAGTTGGATATGAAGTATTGGTTTCCCATCCGGAAGATTACAATATCGGTGATACTATTAGAATTTATACTGCTTTTTATTCTAGGGAAGATGAACAGTATTTGATTGGATTTAAAACTTTTGAAGAAAAAGCCTTGTATATTAAGCTCATCTCGGTAAAAGGTGTAGGACCCAAGAGTGCAATGTCAATTTTGGGTGGCTCTTCTTCTAGCCGTGTGAAAGAAGCAATCGATTCATCGGATGTTGTCTTTTTGTCACATTTGCCGAACATTGGACCAAAGACTGCTAAACAGATAGTCTTGGATTTGAAAGGCAAATTGACTTATGGAACTGGAGTGGGTTCCGGTGATAAGAATTTGGATGATGCTGTTATCGGCTTGAAAAATATGGGCTTTAGAAAAGAAGAAATCGACGAAGTGATGACTAAAATTCCAGATCGTGGTTTATCGACTGAGGATTATTTGAAGAAGGCTTTGATTTTACTTAGTAAAAGAGGATAGTCTAAATGCTTGAAAGAGAGAGCATCGTTCACGATTTAAAGGATGAGGAAAAGGAAGATGAGGAAGAAATTTCCCTCAGGCCTTTGAAGTTGAACGATTATCTCGGTCAAACAGAGGCTAAGAAGACATTATCTATTTTTATCAAAGCGGCTTTGGAGAGAAGTGAATCCTTGGATCATGTTTTGCTATATGGACCTCCGGGGTTAGGAAAGACGACACTGGCCCATGTAATCGCCAATGAATTAGGTGCAAATATTAGAATGACATCTGGTGCTGCACTGGCTAGAGTCGGCGATTTGGCCAGCATTCTTTCGAGTCTTCAAGCGGGCGATGTTCTTTTTATAGATGAGATTCACAGAATGCCTAAAACTGTCGAAGAAATCTTATATTCTGCGATGGAAGATTTTACCATTTCTGTCGTGGTGGGAAGAGATGCTGACGCTAGATCTATAGATGTCACCTTAAAACCATTTACTTTGATTGGTGCTACTACTAAACCTGGAGATTTATCCGAGCCTTTGAGAGATAGATTTGGGATTGTAGCTAAATTGAATTTTTATTCTATTCAGGAGTTGTCTGAAATTATTCAAAGGACCTCCAAGGTTTATCATATGCCTTTGACCCAAGACGCTTCTAATGCGATTGCATCTAGAAGTCGTGGAACACCGAGAATCGCTAATAGATTTTATCGTAGAGTTCGCGATTTTGCGTCTTTTCAAAAAAAGTCGAAAATCGATTTACCTCTAGTTTTATCCACTATGGACGCTCTTGGAATTGATGGATTGGGCTTGGATGATTCTGATAGAAAAATATTGGAAACTATGATCGATAGATTTAGCGGAAAACCTGTTGGCGTCAATTCTATTGCGGCCGCTGTGGGAGAAGATGCTCAAAATATATTGGATGTCTATGAACCTTACCTGATTCAATCGGGTCTTATCGACAGAACAGCTAGGGGTCGTGTGCCTACTAAATTAGCTTACCAACACCTTGGAAAGCAGGAATGAAAACATACCAAAGTATAATAGGTTGATTGATTTATTCTTAATTTGTATAGTACTTTGGATTATTTCGTAAGAAGCTTTTTTGTTGTCTCTTTAAGGAGGTTTTGCATGAAAAGACGTATCTTTGCATTCGTCACTATGGTGGTGACATTAGTATTATCAGTTTTGTTCTTGGCTCAGCCTATCAAGAACATGGTCAACTTATCGAATGATTTTGGTCAAGGCATCACACTCGTCTATGACATCACAAAAAGAGCTGATGTCACTTCTGATGACTCTTCTAGTTCTCAAACTGCTAAAGATCTTACCGATATTGACATTGACAATATGGTCATGGAAAGACTCAATGCTGCGGGTGTTAGAGGTGCAGAAGTCACTTTGATGAATCCTGACGATCCATCTTATAGCTCTGATTATCCTCAAATCGATTCTGAAGGAAATACAGATGGTGATAATTATCAACGTCTTCGTGTCACATTGACCCAAACATCTTCTTCAGAGTTGGAAAATATTAAGCTTTTGGTTTCTAGCACTGGCACTTTGACTGTCACAGATGCTGAAAACCATTATCATACTGGTACTGATTTCTTTGCAAGCTCAACTCCAGCTGAGGTTAAATATGATGAAGGAAAGCCTTATGTTTTGCTTCATGTAAAAGACAAATCGACTTGGGACGGATTCGTCAAAGAAGCTGAAGGTGTCAAAGATTCCTCTCTCCAAAAGCAAATGTTCATTTGGAGAAACTATATAGCAGGTACAGATACATATGCCAAGGCTTATCCTTCCGACAAGGATGTCGCTAGTGATAGAGTAGTGAAATCTAAAATCTTGTTCCGCGACTCTACAGATTCGGCCTTCTCTACAGATGATACTTCAATCAAGATGACCTCATATAAAGATGCCGACAACACTTCTCACGAATGGACAATTTCTTCCGCTAAAGCATATGTTGCTGCTATCAATGCTGAAGATTATGGCTTTGATATAAGCTTAGCCTATTCTGACACTTCAGTTTCACCAAGATTAGGCGAGAATGCATTGCTTTATACAATTATTGGATTTGTTGTAGCTTATGTTGTTATTTTTGTAGTAATGATTTGCGTCTATGGTTGGTCTGGTGTTGTATCGTTCATTTCAAATTCCACCTCATTAGCTTTGAATGTTCTTGTCTTCTCTGCTCTTGGATTTGAATTCAGCCCCGCTGCTGTTATCGGATTGGTTTTGTCTACTTTGTTAGGTGTCATCATCAATATCAATTACTTCCAACGTGTCAAAGACGAGTTGTCTAAAGGACGTGATTTGGTTAAGGCTAACAAAGAAGGCTATCACAAGTCTTACTTGTTGACTGTGGATATATGCGCCGGAACATTCCTTGCCGCAATCTCTACATTTTTCTTAGCTAAGGATATGACTCAGGTTGCAACTGGTGTCATCACTATCGGCTCAGTATTGGCTTTCTTGATCACTAACTACTTTACAAAGTGGATGTTATATTGGTTGACTACTGGTCTTGCTGAGAATCCTAAGAAGAGTTATGGAATTTTTGGACATAAAACTAAGAATAACAGTACACCTGTCTATGTTGTTGATTCTGAGTCTGCACTTCCCAAACGTGAAGAGAATGCTCCTACCAAGAAAGAGAAGAAGATGACTATGGTTGGAACAATAGTTCTATCTTCTTTGGCTTTATTAGGTGTTGTCGGTCTCGGTGTCATGGGTGGCATCAAAGGTGGCGATGAGATGTTTGCTAGAGCCGGTAATTACAAGAGTGAGTACCGTATCGACATCATGACAACCGCTACTGGTTATTTAGGAGACAACCAGCAAGGAAAGATTGATTTTACTACTAACACTGGTGAAAATGTTGTCAAATATTTGCATTCTGAAAGAGCCTTTGGTAATGTTGCCAAAACTTATTTGGAACAAAAGGATATTGCCATCGATGAGAATTATGTCGATACTTATTTGGATACTGTCGGACTTGAATTTTCATTAGAAAATGGTGAATTCCAAATAGTGACACTTCAAAACGATGCTCAAGTCTTGGCAGGAAAGGGTGAATTCAGTGTTGTCTATGCTTCATTCGTTTTGAATAAAGAGCCTTCGGATTCTTCGTCCTTGACTGCTTTGAAGCAAGCTATGGATACCTTGACAACCAATAGCACGGTTACTACTTCTGATTCTCAGACAAATATGACTGCTGCCAAAGGATTTGCCAATACTACATTGAAGAACAAATATTCTAAAGGCTATAGATTGACTGCAGGTGTTTCTAAATCTTCCGCTGTCGCTTATTATGAATCGTGGTTCTTCGCCGGATTAGCACTTGGTGTGTTTATCTTAGCTTTATATGTATTTATTCGCTTTGGTCTTTGTGCCTTTATTTGCGAATTGTCGTTCAGTACTGCGTCTGTCGTATTTGTTCTTGCTTTGATGAGTGTATGTGGAATCGCCTTCTCAGCCTTCACTGCTTTCGGTGTGGCGGTCGGATCTATGATTCTTGGAATATTCAATATCTTCTTCTTTGAAAAGAATAGTGAATATCTACGTTTTCTCAAGTTGAAAAAGACAAAAGATATTAATCAGAGATTTGTTATAGGTTCTTTGAGTGTCAAAGCAAATCAAGCTATTTCGTTAGGTGTCATTGTTGTTGTTCTTTCCTTCAGTGTCTTTGGAATGGCCTTGATGGGAACCAGTTGCTTACCTATGTTTGTAGGAATGGTCTTAGTATCATTGATAGGTATCGGTTTGTCATATTTCTTCACTCCTTATCTATATTTGTTCCTTAGAACTCATATTCATTTCACTGGAGCTGAAGAAAAAATACAAAATCAAAAGAAGAAGAAGAAAGCCAGCAAGCCTAAGAAGATTATTGAAGCTGACCCAGACGAAGCCAAAGAAACAATCGTTCCTGGAGTCAATGATTATAAGAATTGGTAATTTATAAAAGCCAGTGAATACTGGCTTTTTTTGAAAGAAGGTTATGATGCAATCTTTTATAAAGAAATTGGTGGATTATCTTGGAATCGACGAGGAAGAGCTTTTGGAGAGAAGTCAAACACCCAAGAAGGAAGATGTACTTTGTTTGACTAAATACCCTGAAGAAGGTGCGATTGCATCATCGTTTAATGATTTTGACAAAGCAGTTAAATTTATAGCTGATGGAATCAAAGCTAATGATAGGATTGCCGTATATGGTGATTATGATGTTGATGGACTTACTTCTACTACTATCATACATTTAGGACTTAAGTTATCAGGATTGAAAAACGTCGGCTTTTATATTCCTTCCAGATATGATACAGGATATGGCCTGAACATTTCTATTTTGGATAAGATGATAAAGGCTGGTTATAAGAGAATTATTGCAGTTGATAACGGTATAACCAAAAAGAAAGAAATTCAATTTTTGTTAGATCATGATGTCAAAGTATTAGTTTTGGATCATCATGAAGAGCAAAAAAATTCATATCCTCCTTTTGGAACCGATAATTGTCTGATCTACCATAGAAACGATGTATCAGCTGCTTGTTTGGCTTTAGTTGTTATGGAAAGAATCTTGATGGATGATAGCCTAAATTTGAAACGATATGTAGATAGAATAGAAGCAGTTAATTATTTCTTTACATTAGCTTCTTTGGCTGTTTTTTCAGACTGCATGTCATTGAATGTCAAATCTAATCTTGCATTGGCTAAATTGGGTTTGATTTATTTAAATAAGGGCGTTAAAAGTCAATTGGATCCATTTCATCAGGGCTATTCAAACATAGCTAGGTTGGTTGATAAATTTCTTGATAGAAATGTTTTTACTTATCATGATATAAATTTCTCTATCAATTCAAAACTAAATTCCATCGCTAGAGTGAAAGGTGGAAATGCGACTAATATCGGTGTTTACTACCTCGAAGGAGATACTACGCATAATGGTGCTGATATTTTAGATTATATCGACCATGTATCTATTCAAAAGAAAATCATTGTTCAAGATGTGATGAATAAAGGTGAACTGAAAGACTTGAATAGCATGTATTTGATGGATTTATCCAACAATGATGTCTGTCCTTCTGGATTGTCTGGATTGTTGGCTAATAGATTGATGGACACCCATAATTTGAAAAGACCTATATTGGTATTATGCAAGTCTAAATGCGATGAAAATGATGTGATCGCTTCATTTAGATCGACTGAAGAATATTCCTTGGATAAAATAATAGATGATTCTGAAATAAGGGGTTTATTAAAAGACCACGGTGGGCACGCACAAGCTTGTGGATTCTCTTTTGATAGAAATAACAAAGATGAAATCATTTCTAAATTAACTTTGTTATTGGATGGAATTCAGCCTAAAGAAATAAATAATCCATATATGGAAATTTCTTTTGAAGATATAGGAATGGAAGCTTTTAATGCATTTGAAAGTTTAGAGCCATTTGGTATCGGATTTGAAAAACCACGGCTTGGATTGAGAATCAAAAGAGAATTTTTAGCTTCTGGATTAAGGAAGAAACATATTCTATTGCCTTTGAATGATGGAGCTTATAAGGAAAAAAGAAAGATAGTCTTTTTCAACGGATCAGATTTCTTAGACTCGAATGATTGTAATGATATTTTGCTGATAGGTGAAATGGTAAAAGATGAATTTAGAAACACTGTAACCTATTCTTTCAAGGTTGATAAAGCCTTACCTTTATATTAGTTTTATACTTTAAATTTTGATACAATATCAATTATGAAATTGAAAGGGGTGGAAGTATGAGAAAAAAGAAAGCCAAGAATATTAAAGTGATAAAAGAGAAGAAAGAAAAAGTCACTGATCTATTTGGATACGCAAAAAGTCAAGGTTGTAATAAGATTAGTTCTCATCATCCTTTCAACAATGTCGATGCAGTAGTCCTTTGTAGAATTTCCTATTTTCCATTGGAAAGCTATGTTCAAGCTAGGTTTGATAAGCATATATCAGTTCATGAATTAGGAATTAGAATGCTTAAAATCGCAAATGGAGAAAAACTTGGAACCTATGAGAAGAAAGATATGGATCTCCTCAAGATTATGATGCGTAGTCCACGATATATGAATATGTCCATCTGTGGATTTCACTCTCATTTTTCGCTGAGAAAGGCTGAGCAGTTTGCAGCCTGTACTATCATTGTAAACCCTAAAGTTGCTTTTGTTAGTTTTAGAGGTACTGATGCTACTTTTAATGGTTGGAAAGAAGACTTTGATTTAGGTGTTCTAGGTAGTATTCCTTCTCATAATGATGCCATGAAGTACGTCAAAGAAAGCATGAATCACTTTCAAGGGAAAGGATTTATTTTCGGTGGTCATTCAAAAGGTGGAAATTTAGCTTCTTATGTAGCTTTAAATCTTCCTAAGTCATTGAGAGAAGAAAGATTTATTAAGGCTTATATTATTGATGGCCCTGGATTTAGGAAGGATGTTTTGCTCAAGGGTGAATTTGAAAGCATTCAAGACAAGGTTGTCTCATTAGCCCCAAACCAATCTGTAGTCGGTATGATTTTGTACTCTCCTTTCCCCGTTCAACCAGTCGACTCCAAAGGCTTGATAGTGTTTCAACACGATGTCTATCTTTGGAAAATTCAGGGAACTGACTTTGTGAGAGGAAACTTCGACCCTATTTCCTACACAGTAAAAAGATGGACTATATCGATTTTTGAAGATATGCAAGTCGATGAAATAAAGATGACTTTGGATGTCATATTTGATTTTCTTCAAGGTCTTTATGGTGACACTGTCAGCGATATTTTCGCACATCCTTGGAGGAGCTTATTCTTTTTTGTCGGTGGAATGAAGGGAATAGATGAGAATGCTAAAACTATTTTGAAAAAAAGTGGAAAATTATTCATGTCTTACTATCGCTCTATCAACAATTCTTTGGATGGAGCAAAGAAGCTTCTAAAGGCTAGCAAATAATATATAAAACCTCTAAGAAATTATCTCTTTTAATATATAATATTAAAAGTATCTTAGGAGGCTTTTTTGATGGAGTCTTTCGATGGAGTTGCCGAAGTTAAAAGAATTAAGAAAAATTTGCTTTGGAAACAAATTATTAACGGTGTTTTCTTTTGCTCATCAATAGTTTTCTTAATCGTTTATTTGACAATTCCTCAAGCTAAAGTACGTTCTTTGTATGTTGAAACATACTTGAAAGGAACTCAAAAAGTTTTCTCTGAAAGTGATGAGATGCTGAATAGAACTACACTGATCAGTAGGAATGACATAATTAGTGGACTTGGGCTTACAGATGACACTTATTCTGCTTTTGTAGACGTAAAAAAAGCAGCTTCGAATTTGAGGAATGCTGATTTTGTTTGCGACAAAATCGAACCAGTAGTCACTAAGACTCCTTTTTCATTGAAAGTTAGTTTTGCTGATTTGTTTCCTATTGTTTCAATCGATGAGCAAAACTACCTAACTGATGGCAATTTGTATCCTGTTTCTAGTGCTGATAACACTGAGAAAGAAGATTGGATCTTAAATCACTACCCCGACAAAAAATCCAAATTAGTTCCTTTCTTAGATGATCCATCTTTAGGAGATGATCATTCAACTTCTATACCTAATTTATTTTATGCCTGGGAATTGTTAGAAAAATATGACCCTAATTCTAGTTTAGGGTTAAGAGGTGTTAGATATGATGCTAGTTCTGGTTCATATCTGTTTTATTGGAAAAGTGAATCTGATTTGAATTTAAGAGTAAGAGTTGATAAAGACTTATTGTTCGAATTCTCTCATGAAAATGCCATTCTTGAAATCGACAAACTCACAACTGGATCGCTATCAAACTTTAAGGTGAAAAATGATGAGTTTGTTTCCAAGTTCAAAGATAAATCGTTGAAAGTTGATGGTTGGTATACGCTTGTTTATACAATAAGTAGTGATGGATTGGCTTGTGCCAAATATGAAAATAAGGAGGCTTGAACTATGAATGACTTCAAATTTACTACCGTAGTTAGTATTTATTCAGATGGTGTTAAAGCTATGGCTGGTTATGTAATGAACAATATGCCTTATGTCGCAAATGCCGTCGATATCGGATGTAGTGGTTTGGTAGTCGATGGGCAATTGGTCGACCAAAATAGAGCTGTTGAAGCTATTCAAAAGGCTGTCGGTGAATTAGCAAAGAACATGAATCAAAATATCAACAATGTCGCCTTGCTCATGCCTTGTGAAGGATGTACATTGATCAACGATAAAAAGGGAACTTATATATCCAATGTCAATTGTAACTATACCGATGTGAAAAACTGTGTCAATATCTTCGGCAATTCATTGAACTATGATAAAGACACATATTCTATCGATATCGTGCCATTGTTTTATCAATATGCTTCAAGTCAAAATGAAGAAGAGGATAAGAAGACATATTTTGATTTTCACTTAGGTAAGACTTGTCGTTGCCTCAGCATCACTTCCGCTGGAATACTTATGAAAAAGTCGATATACGACCAATTTATTGATGTGGTGAGGAAAGCCGGATTTGATATTTCATTCAAGAACATATCCACATATGCTTCAGCTTTTTATTATTATAAAAAAATGGTCAATTTTTGTACTAAAAATAGATTGTCTAATTTGGTTTATGTTTATTTAGAGAATAGCTTTACTGGCTTTGCTTTTTTGAAGAATGGGTTCATCACTAAAGTGATAGATATTCCATATGGCATTCAAAATGTCGTAAATAAAATATCGCTAGATTTAAAAATATCAAAGGCTAAGGCGAACGATCTTCTTCAATCTATAGGTGTTGATCCTACGATTCCTATTCCAATGAAAATTGAAAATGGGTTTAGTCAAATCGAATTCATTGAAGAAGCAAAGAACGGATTGAAAGAATTGTTCGATAAGATTGATAAAGTTATTAAAAATGAGTGTGCAAATAATGGATCATATGTTGCACCAAATGTAATGCTTCTAAGCGGAAGTGGAAGCCTAATAAATGGTATAGTCGATTATAGTGAATCTACGTTGGGCATTAAGACAGCTGATCTACCAGTCAATCTAATTGGAGCTCACTTAAGGACTTATACGGATTTAGCAGGTGGATTGTTACTGGCTGATAGGCATACCTATCTTGGAAGTAACGACAGTTTGACTAGAGTTTTGGCTAGAGACCCAGTCAATGGTTCCAAATCGTAATAAAAGGAGGACAGAAAAATGATTGAAAATATAAACAATTCTCATGATTTATCTACTAAAGATATTAAGAGTTACGAAGATCATTGCAAGATTATAGTAATCGGTGCCGGTGGAGCTGGTTGTAATGCTGTAAACAAAATGATCAAAGATAAGATTGAACATGTAGAATTTTGGGTTATGAATACTGATGCTCAAGCTTTGAATCAATCCATGTGCTCCAACAAACTTTTATTGGGTAGTGGTGAGAAAAGAGGTAGAGGTGCCGGTGGTATACCTAGAATGGGTGAAATAGCGGCATCCCAATCTTTATCTGAGATTAAGCAAATCGTAAAGGGTGCTGATATGGTATTCCTTGCCGCCGGAATGGGTGGTGGAACGGGTACCGGTGCTAGTCCAATCATTGCCAAGGCTGCAAAAGAAGCTGGTGCGTTGACTGTTGCAGTCATCACCAAGCCATTTAGTTTTGAAGGATTGTCCCGTCATAACAATGCTGTTGAAGGAATCAACAAACTTAAACAGAATGTCGATTCATATATCGTTGTTCCTAACGATAGATTGTTCCTTAAAGAAGCAGACCAAGGTGTTTACTGTGCTTTTAGAAAGTCTGATTCAGTCTTATCGTTGGCCGTTAAAACTATCGCAGATCTCATTCAAAACTCCGGTGTTATCAATTTGGATTTCGCAGATGTCAAATCTGTTATGCAGAACTCCGGAATTGCATTGATTAGCTTCGGTTCTGCCAAAGGCGAAAAGAAGGCTTTGAAAGCAGCTATTAATGCAGTTTCTTCTCCATTGTTGGAATGTTCGATTAAAGGTGCTCAATCTTTAATTGTGAATATTTCAGGTGGTAACGATTTATCTTTGGAAGATACTCAAGAAGCTGTAAATTATATTAAGAAAGCTTGTGGAACCCAGGCCAATATTATCTTTGGATTAGCTACTAGCGAAGAACAAAATCCTGAAGTTTCAGTCGGTGTTGTCGCATGTCATTTCAACAAGAAAGAAGATGAAGCTGTGATAACTGGCGAAGTTGAACTAGCTCCTGACGTGTCTCCCGACATTCTTCCTGAACCTGATCAAAAGGATGATGAGGATGATTTGATTTTACCTGATTTCATGTCTAAGTTGATCAATAGCTCTGTAGATTTAAAATCCGATGAAGTTGTTGAATCTAATAAAGAAAGTGTTCAACAAGAGCAAAATCAATCAGATAACAATAAAGAAGATTTCTCTAACTCATCTAAAGAAGATGAGCCTATTAATAAAAATATAACTGAGGAAACAACTGCTGAGCCATATGAGGAATCATCGAATCCTTTAGAAGATAAATCTGAAAATAATGATTCATCCATCTCTAATGAAACTAAAGTGGTTGAAAGTGTTGATGATGAAAAATTAGTTGAAGAGAATAAGAAACTTCAGGATGATTTATCCAAAAAGAATGAGGAGATAAATAAGCAAAGAGAAGATAAATCTCATTTGGAAGATGTTGTCTTTTCTTTGAAGCAAGAGAATGAACAAATTCCCCAGCTTAAAGATAAAATTGAATCTTTGGAAAAAGAATTGGCAAAGATTGATGAACTAGAGAAGAAACTTGATGAGAAGGATAAAGCTTTGTCTCAATTGGAGCAATCCAAGGATGTAATCGAAGAATCGAGAAAAAATGAAGCTGATAAGTTGGACGATTTAATTAAAATCAAAGATGAATTAGAAGCTCAAGTTCCAGCCTTGAAATCAAAACTCGATGATTTGAATAAAGAAAACGAGCATTTGACTCTGCTTTCAACAAGCTTGAAGAATGCCAATATCAATCTTTCCAAAGAGGGTCAAAAAGATAGGTTGTCATCTGTCAAAGAACTGCAAAGGATGAGCTTCGTAAATCATTTGTTATCCAACCAGTTGAAAGAACTTTTGATAGAAGCTGACCAGAAACAAAGCACATTGAATTATCTAGAGAAAAAGAATAGAAATCTCGTCTTAGAGAAGAAAAGAAATGAACGTTTATATTCAAATAGGATTTCTAAGTTAAATGATGATTTGTCCAACATGAATTTCAGGTTTGATTCTTTGAAGAATCAGTTTGATGAGATTCAAAAAGAGAAGGAATTACTGAATTCTAAATTAGAAGAGATGAAGAATGAAAATGATCAACTTAAACTAGACCTTTCCTCCATCAAAAACGATTTCGACAACAGCAATTCATCCAATGTAGATCTTCTAGAAAAGAAGGATTCTGAAATAGCTGAATTGAAATCATCCATAGAAACTTTGAAGCAAAACAATTCACAACTGGTAGAAGATACAAATAAGAAGAACTCTGAATTAGAAGCCTTAAATAATGAGAAGGCCGGACTTGAAGCTGACTTAGCTTCTTTCAAGGCTGAATTTAACAACAATAATTCTTCTAATGCTGCTTTGATAGAAAAGAAGGATTCTGAAATAGCTGAATTGAAATCATCCATAGAAACTTTGAAGCAAAACAATTCACAACTGGTAGAAGATACAAGTAAGAAGATTTCTGAATTAGAAGAATCATTGAATCGTTTGAATGAAGAACGCAATACATCGAATTCAACGATTGAGGAGTCTTCAAATCAAATCAATCAATTGAATGAAAAGCTTTCATCCTTGAATGAAATCAATTCCGAATTGACTTCTTCAAATGAAAAACTTAAAAATGAATTGGTAGATAAAGATAATGAATATAATGAATTGAACGGCAAGATTTCTTCATATGAAGACCAGATTAATTCAGCAGCAAATGAAATTAAAATTCTTTCTGATGCAAAGGATGAATTGAATAAATCCATTGTTGAAAAAGATAATAATATTGCAGAATTGCTTAATAAGAACAAGGATTCTGAAACTGAAATCGAAAGGCTAAATTCGATTGTAGGTGAGAAGTCGGACTCCTTGGAGAAGGCAAGCTCTACTCTTAATAGTAAAGTAAATGAGATATCTAAATTAAATGATCAATTAAATGAAAAAGATGAAGAAATTCGTTCTTTGAATGAAAAGTTAGCAAATGTTTCTTCTTCAGCGAACGATTCCACTATCGATTCATTGAAAGAAGAGATAGAAAACTTAAAGAAAGAAAAAGATGAACTTTGTTCTTCGTTGGCTGAGTTATCCCAAAAGGAAAAAGCTTCCGAATATGAAGTTCAAAGATTAAATGAAGAATTAAAGGTTAAAGAGCCGAAAGATAAGAGTGAAGATGTTGACACCGATAAACTATCACAGGATTTGTTGTCTTCCTTAAATCTAGGCGATGATAACAATTAATTGGAGGAATAGATATGGAAAACTTGGATAATGAAAAGATTTTGACTGAGGCAAAAGATGAGGCTTCATCGTGCAAAGATATGCCTTCATTGATGAATTCAAAGGCAAAATATCTTGGAAAGAAAGGACCTTTGACCAGTCTTTTTGCTCAAATGAAGAATATTCCTAATGAGGAAAAGAAAGCTTTTGGTCAAAGAATTAATGAAATCAAGGAAAAATTAGCATCTATTTTCGATGAGCAAAAAAAGTTGATTGAAGAGAGAAAACTAAATGAAAGACTAGAAAAGGAAACTATTGATGTCACTCTTCCAGGTCATTCTTATGGTAAAGGAAGTGAGCATCCTTTTGAAAAAGTAGTGAAGAAGATTGAGGATTTCTTCGTCGGATATGGATATGAGGTAAAGGATGGACCTGAAGTAGAGACTGATTATTTCAATTTCGAATGCCTAAACATTCCAAAAGATCATCCTGCCAGAGATATGCAAGATTCATTCTTTATATCCGAAGGAATGCTGTTGAGGTCCCATACTTCACCTGTTCAAGCTAGAGTTATGCAGGCTAAAGATTTAAAACTTCCGTTGAAAGTTATTTGCCCTGGTAAAGTATATCGTAGAGATAACGATGCTACTCATTCTCATGAATTTGGTCAGGTAGAGGGATTGGTCATCGGTGAAGATGTCAATCTTGGAAACCTCGAAAAAACTTTGACCGATCTTCTTCAGTATCTATTCGGCCCCAAAGTCACTGCTAGATTTCGTCCTTCATTCTTCCCATTTACTGAGCCTAGTGTTGAAGTGGATTTGTCATGCTTTGAATGCCATGGAAAAGGTTGTGGCTTATGCAAAGGTTCGGGTTGGATTGAAATATTAGGTGCAGGTATGGTCAATCCGGATGTGTTCAGATTAAATGGAATAGATCCTGACAAATATCAAGGCTTTGCATTCGGAGTAGGAATTGAACGTGTTGCAATGCTTTTATATGGAATCGACGATATACATAGGTTCTATACTGATGATGTCGATTTCTTAAAGCAGTTTTCTAAGGAGGATTAATTTATGTTGGTCTCATATAATTTGCTTTCTCAATTAGTCGATTTATCTTCTTGGACTAGTGAAAAATTAGTTGAAAGATTGACATTTGCTGGATTTGAAGTAGAAGAAGTTCGTCAAATGACTCAAGCTTCCAAATTGGTTGTAGGTAAAATCATCGAATGTCAAAAGCATCCTGAAAGTGATCACCTTCATCTTTTAAAAGTTGATTGTGGTGGTGCTATAGGCGTTTTGGATATAGTTTGTGGAGCCCCAAATGCAAGAGAAGGAATTAAAGTCATCGTCGCTTTACCAGGATGTGACCTTCCCAGTTTAGGAAAGACTATCAAGGCTGGTGTCATAAGAAATTATCCTTCCAATGGAATGTGCTGCTCATTAGTTGAACTCGGTGTTCCCGCCAATCTTCTTTCTTCTAAAGAAACTGATGGAATTCATGAATTGGATGATAGCTTCAAGATTGGTGATACTGGGATTTTGGAACACTTGGGTCTTAAAGATACCTTGCTCGATGTCAATGTTTTGCCAAATAGACCCGACGCCCTTTCTTTGATCGGCTTTGCAAGGGAAGTCAGTGCTTTAACTGGAGAAAAGTACTTAGGTGTCGATGAATTTGATATTTCTTCTTTAAAAAGAGAAAATCTAGCATTGACTTCATCTGATTTTGCTAAGAAATTCTCCTTAGCTAAAGTTCATTTGAAAGGCTTCGACAAAATAGTTGCACAGAAGATTGCTCATAATTTACTTCTATCTGGCTATGGAAGCGTAGATCCTTTGGTAGATGTTGGAAATTATGCAATGGTTTTGACTGGTCAGCCTTTCCATATTTATGACAGCTCTAAAATTTCTTCATATCCATTGGAAATCAGAGATGATTATGAAGGTCAGTTCCTCGCTTTGAATGATAAAACATACGATTTGAAGAAAGGTGATTTGGTAATCACATCTTCAGGTAAACCTTTATGTTTGGGTGGAATTATGGGCGGAAAGGATGTAATGGTGGATGAGAATACAAATGATGTTTTGATTGAAGCTGCTTCATTCTATCATGCAAATATACGTCACACCTGTGCAAGACTTGGACTATCTTCACCTTCTTCTCTTTTGTTTGCCAAAGGAGTTAATCCTTTGATGAGTGATGAATCATTGTCTGTCATGCTCGACTTGTTATTAAAAGTCTTCCCAGAATCTACCGTCGAATCTTTCTCTACTTCAACTAAAGGTGAGTTGTCTTTACCTGCACCAATCGATTATTCTTTGAAAAAGACAAACCATAGACTTGGAAGTGATTATACTCAAGAGGAAGTCGATCGTGTATTGACTGCATTCTCCATTTCTAAAGATAAAGATGGCAAGTTGATTTCACCTTTGTGGCGTGTGGATTTAAAACAACAAGCTGATATTGATGAGGAAGTATTTAGATTTTATTCAGCTGATAGAGTTTCACTCTCATTGAGAGGAATGCCTTTGACCCAAGGCAGGCTTTCCTATGAACAAGAAAGTGAATGGAATATTAGAAACTTGCTGATTTCTAATGGATTATATGGAGTTATGACTTTTACTTTGGTAAGTCAGGAACAAGCAAATCAAATTCGTGTCTTTGAAAATACTCCATGTTATAAGATTTCAAATCCTCTTACTAACGATCACGAATATGTCAGAGTGGATTTACTTCCTTCGTTACTTGAAACTGTTCAATATAATCTTTCCCATAAAAAGAGCGATTTCGGATTCTTTGAAATTTCTTCAATCGATTCACCTATAGGTCATAGAAGATTGTTAGGAATTGTTTTGCATGGACAAAAACAAGATCAGGAAGGATTTGGAGCTAGACCTTATGATTTCTACGATTTGAGCGGAATCATAGAAGCTATATTTGCAAATCTTGGAATTCAAAAGAATAGATATAGTATTGTAAAGAGCAAGAATTCAAGTTTCCATCCTGGGAAGAGTGCCGACATCATGGTCGGTAAAAGCTTGCTTGGAACTTTCGGAGCTTTGAACCCTGGAAAGTTCGATGAAGAATATTTGGTAGGTGAATTGGATTTAGGTGTTTTGTTTGGAATCAAGACTGGTCGTACAAAATTCCTTCCCTATGGAATTCATCCTACAGTTTTTAGAGATTTGTCCTTTATTCTTCGTGGTGAGGTTTCTTACCACGATATCGAATTGTTAGCTAAAAAAGCAGGTAAGAGCTTATTGAAGAGTGTAACTCTCTTCGATCACTATGAAGGTGATTTGAAGAAATCCATTGGAATAACCTTGGCCTTGGAGGGTGATCACACCTTGAAGGACAATGAAATTAATGCTGTTGTCAATGATGTTGTCAATGCCTTGATTTCAAAGCTTCCTATGGAATTGGCCGCTTAGGAGAATTAATAATGAATAATAAAGAAAAAAATGTGATCAGACATAAATTGTCTGATGGATTATATATCGATCCTAGATTGTTGAGAACTGGTGATAATGAGACGGAATACTTCCCATTTAAGCCTACCGAAGAAGAATGTTCTCCCCGTCCTAGCGTTAGAGGATTTGGAGAAAATGGTTGCTTAGAAGTTGTAGCTATGGTAAAGCCAATGGCTGATTTCCTGTTGGTCGAGATCACTATGAAAGGTGAAGTTACTTTATTGGACGATCACGATTTTACTTTGAAGAATTATCCAATCGATGAAAATTGTGAATTGTCTTTATCTAGTGATCCAGAAATGGCTGATATCTTGCCTGATTCAGATGGAAGATACGATTTGAAGCCTACTCTTTTGGCTTTGTTCTATGATGCCATTCCTCCTGTCTATTCCACTGTCCCTTTGACAAAAGTCGAGGGAGATGGATATGTCGTTTATAGTGAGGATGAATTTGAGAAAGACTATAAAAATTTAACTGAGAATAAACAGGACAACCCATTCAAAAACTTGAAATGATATCTCCCCACTTTTACCCACTAAAAAGGAAAAAAGCAATCAAATTAAATTTATAGCGAGGAAACACCTCGCTTTTTTTGTTCTTTCCTTAAAATTTTCCCACTAATCACCCATTATTAAAAGCAAGTAAAAAACCTAATATATTAAGATTTTTAGCGCTTTAGCCTTTAAAAGTCAATGCAAAAAAGGAAGAAAAATAAACAATGTGTGAAAAAGTGTTCAAAAATGGTAAAATTAGGGCGTGTGGGGAGGTGGATTGTCGATGTTCCTAGGATTGTCGGTTCATAACTTAGACGATAAAGGCCGCATTACTTTGCCTAATAAAGACAGAGGTGCTTTTACTGACTCTATCGTTTTTGCCACAATCGGCTTTGATGGAAACATCGAACTTTATCCACAAGATGCTTACATGAAGATGGCTGAACAATATGAACAACTCAGCGACTTCGATGCCAACAACCGTCAGTTGAAACGTATCTTCTTCTCTCAATCAAATCAAATTGAGATTGATTCCCACGGCCGAATTCAGTTATCAAAGCCATTGTTAAACAAAGCTGGGATCTCTAAAAGTGTCACATTTGTTGGAAGAATGACTCACATTGAATTATGGGATACAGATAAGTTCAATGAACTTGAGAAGAAAGGGGAGGATGATTACTCATGTCTAGCTCAGAACGCTCTAAAACAAGTGCCGCAGAACAAGTAACTGAGTATAACATTCATATCCCAGTACTTTTGACGGAAGTATTGTCGTTTGTCAGGACTGATATTCCAAATATGGTCATTGTAGATATGACTATAGGTAGAGCAGGACATTCTTCAAATATTTTGGAGATGGTAGATAATACAGCTTCTTTATATGGATTTGATAGAGATCCTGCTGCTCTATCATATTCGGAGCAAAAGTTGTCTCACTACAGCCAGTCTCACAAGTTGTTTCATTCGAAATTCTCCCAAGCAATTCCTACTTTGAAAGAATATGGATTGCGTGGTGCTGATTTCATTCTTATGGATATCGGTGTATCATCACCTCAATTCGATGATCCTGAAAGAGGGTTCTCTTATCGATATGATGCACCACTCGATATGAGAATGGACAACACACAAAAGTTGACAGCTAGAGAAGTAGTTAATACTTATTCGGCTGATGAATTGAAGAGAATACTATTCGAATATGGTGGAGAGAAGTTCGCTGGTCCGATAGCAAGAAAAATAGTTGAAGAAAGAGCTAAGAAATCAATCGAGACAACATTTGAATTGGTCGATGTCATTAAAAAAGCTCTTCCTGAAAGAATTCTTAGAAAGAAAGGACATCCAGCGAAACAAACTTTCATGGCTCTACGTTATGAAGTGAATGACGAAAAGAATGAATTAATCAATGGATTGAGCCAAGCTGTAGAATTCCTAAATCCAATGGGTAGACTTGCAATTATTACCTTTAACAGTGAAGAAGATGAAATTGCTAAGAACATCTTTATGAAATATGCACCGAAGAAGACATTTAATCGTTTCTTGCCTATTCCAACAGAAGATGAAAAATGCCCATACGAAATTCTTACAAAGAAACCTATTCTTCCTGACAAAGATGAACTTGAATTCAATCCTAGAAGTGAAAGTGCCAAGATGAGAGTAATAGAAAGGAGGTACTGATTATGGTTAAAAAGAATCGTATTGAAAAGACTTATAAAAAGGAAAACAGCAAAAAAGTTAAAAAAATCATAGCTTTAGTATCACTTTTCGTAGTGCCTGCGGCTGTTATCGCAGGAATAGTTACTGCTTGCCTTACTATTAATCATTCTGACGCTGTATCTGGTGCTAAGATCGTCAACGCACCAAACCCTGTCAATGATCAAGACGATGACACCATTTTGATCTTTAGATAGTTAAATTGTTAATTAATTCCTACAAGTTTCAGAATATTCCTTTACAAAGAACGGCTTAAAGCCGTTTTTTATATATAAAAAATTATATATAAAAAAAGGATGAGCACTGCCCACCCTTTTTAAAATTTAATTTACTTAATTTATTTGTTTTCTTCGATTGGAAGAGGTTTGATCAAATGGTTTTCACAATCATTTCTCAAGATATCGAAGAACTCATCGATAGAGACTGTCTTGGTCAAAGATGAACCACGAACACGGTAAGTGACTTGGTTATTTGCGACTTCGTTCTTTCCTATGACTACAGAATAAGGAATCTTCTTAGTTTGTGTTTCGCGGATTCTGTAACCAATAGATTCGTCTCTAGCATCGATTTCGCTTCTATAACCTAAATCGATCATCTTATTTCTTAATTTATTAGCTAAGTCGACTTGAGCCTGATCTTGACCAAAGACTGGTAGCAACTCTACTTGAACAGGTGCAAACCAAGTTGGGAAGTTTCCTTTGAAATGCTCGGTTATGACACCGATGAAACGATCGAATGTTCCAAGAACGGCTCTATGTATCATTACAGGTGTTTGGTGATTTCCGTTCTTGTCGACATAATAGCAGCCGAATCTTCCAGGTAATTGCATATCCAATTGGATTGTTCCACATTGCCATTGACGACGCATTGAATCTAAGACTTTGAAATCGAGCTTAGGTCCATAGAAAGCACCATCACCAGGATTTACATCATAAGGGATGTGATTGTCATCCATGACCTTTCTTAATTGTGCTTCTGCAGTTTGCCATTGTTCGACAGTTCCTATGTGGTCATCAGGCATTGTTGACAATTCAATAGAATAAGGAAGACCGAAAGTGGTGTAGACTTCCTTGTAGATTGAAAGCAAATCGTTTACTTCGTCCTCGAGTTGATCAAGGGTCAAGAAGATGTGCGAATCATCCTGTGTGAAGCAACGAACACGAAGCAAACCGTTCAATGAACCCGATGCTTCAGCACGATGATCCAAACCATATTCACCGATACGCACAGGCAAATCACGATAAGAGTGGACTGAATTGTTATAGACTTGAATTGCACCAGGGCAGTTCATAGGTTTTACGGCATAATCCTGTCCTTCGATGGAGGTTGTAAACATATTTTCTTTGTAGTGATCCCAGTGACCGGATATCTCCCAAAGCTTTCTCGATAAGACTTGCGGGGTTTGGACCATTTGATAGTTGTGCTTCCTTAAGATCTTAAGTAGCCAATCCTCCAAAGCACGTTTCATAGCCCAACCATTGTTGAGCCAGAAAGGCATACCAGGTCCATATTCAGAAAGAAGGAAGAGTCCCATTTCCTTACCAATCTTTCTATGATCGGATTCAGCTCTTTCTTTTCTAATCTTGATGTAATCTTCGAGTTCTTTAGAAGAGAAGAAACAGCAACCATAGATTCTTGTCAACTGCTCGTTGTTCTTATCACCTTTCCAATAGCATCCGGCTAAGGACAACAACTTGAAATTCTTTAAAAATGAAGTATTTGGCATATGAGGACCACGGCAAAGATCTGTGAAATCGCCTTGGCTATAAATTGAGACACAGTGATCTCTATCTTCAACTTCATCGATATGTATAGTCTTGAACTTCTGGTCCTTGAAGATCACTTCTGCTTCTTCAGGCGAGATTTCTCTTCTTACGATAGGCAAAGCTTCCTTAGCAATTTTATGCATCTCAGCTTCGATTGTGGGAAAATCCTTCTCAGTGATAGGCTTAGGTGATTTGACATCATAATAGAATCCTTCAGGAAGAGCAGGACCATATCCGAATTGAATTCCAGGATAAAGATGGCTTAAAGCTTGAGCCATCAAATGTGCACAAGAATGATTTAATACTTCAAAAGCTTCTGCGTCTTTCTCAGTTATAATCTTAAAATGACAATCCTTGCTTAAAGGTTTAGATTTATCATAAAGGTTGTAATCAACCTTAGCACAAATAATCTTTTTTCCTAATGAAGGTGCTAATTCAGTAGCAATCTCCAAAGGTGTCATTCCATCTTTAAATTCCTTAACGCTTCCGTCAGGTAAAGTTAATTTCATAAAAAAAGTATCTCCTTTTAAATGCTTAAATATTATAAACACTTTTATATGGAATGGCAGTTTTATATAGCTTTTTGTAATTAAACAAAGCGTTTTTATATTAAAAAATAAAAACACCTCTGCTCAGCAGAGGTGTTCATTTGGATTATACTTAGTCTTTTATAGAGAAGCCAACAGTAGCTGCACCAACTAATCCAGAATCTTGATCGAACTTTGCCAAGACGAAACGGATAGGTTTCAAAGGATAGTTTGCTGCAAATGCTGATGCGACATGGAAGAGGTCATCCATGAATACGTCGCTTGATTTCATAACTCCACCAGCCAAGACAATCTTATCGAGATTGAACTCGAGCTGAAGATTAGCAATCAACAATCCTAATCCTTTGTACCAATCTTCATAGGTCTTCTTGACCTTGGGCTCCAAAGGAGTGTTATTACGCTTGGATTCTCTGACAGCGTTGAATATATCGGCTGCCTTCATATTTTCTAAACCATTATATGCGGCAAGTCTTGCTAAACCATTTCCGGAAAGATATTGTTCCTGTTCCACGAGCTTTCCTTCAAATTCACGTACACAATGTCCAATCTCAAGAGTTGTGTTAATCAACTGTTTTTGATAGACATATCCACCACCAATTCCAGAAGAAACAGTGATGTAGTATGAATCGTTTACATCGCTAGCGGAGCCGAAAATTGCTTCGGAAAGTGCTGCACAATTTGCATCATTTGCACAGAGAACCTTTACACCAGGATAATCTCTTTCTAACCAATCGGCTAATTCGAAATGTTCGATATGAAGATTAGGAAGTTTTGTTGCTGTACGACCATTCTCAACCAATCCACACAACGAGACACCGATATGGGTGAACTTGATTGTAGGATTACGATGGATAATTTGGTCGATCATTGTGGTAATTTCGTGATAGAGAACGGTAGGATTGTCCTTAGCCGAACTATCTCTAATAACATCAACCACAAAAGGCATTCCCTTCTCGTCAATCTTTACAAGACCGACACGAAGGTTGGTAGCACCCAAATCAATGGCCAAAGTTACCGATGGCTTTATCATCTCGTTGCTCATAGACTAAACTACTTCTCCAAAGTGACAATCTTCATGAAGTTGGTATCTTTGCTGTTTACAGGATCAGAGCCAGTGACAATAATGTTGCTTCCAGCAGGAATTCCATAACGCTTAGCAAGGGCGACAGCTTCAGCTTCCATTTCCTTCAAGGATGAAGGAACCTTCTCGACCAAGGAAGGATAGACACCCCAGTAGAGGATTGAATCATAAGCTGCATCATGATTAGAAGTCTCAAACAAAACAGGGCAGACAGGACGGCAATGTGAAAGTCTCTTTGCTGATTCAAGATACTTTGAGAAGCAAACGATAAGTTTGCTTTCGGTCAAGTAAGCAGCGTTGACTACAGCATTTGCCATAGCATCGGCTTCTTGGCGACGAGACATTGCAAATCCTTCTTTGGCCAACTTCTCATAGTCGAGCTCTTTTTCCATACGAGCACAAATCTTGGCTTGCATGGTGACAGATTCCAAAGGATAATCTCCGTTTGCGGATTCTCCAGAAAGCATGACTGCGTCAGCTCCGGACAAAACAGCATTAGCGACATCAGAAACCTCAGCTCTTGTAGGGAAGGGTGAGTGCATCATTGAATCGAGCATTTGTGTTGCGACGACGATAGGCTTACCAAGCTTTCTAGCACCTTTGATCATACGCATTTGTACGACAGGTACATCCTCGGCAGGAATTTGAACACCCATATCACCACGGGCGACCATCAATCCATCAGAATACTTGATTACATCATCAATGTTTCTGATAGCTTCAGTATTCTCGACCTTAGAAATAATCTTGATTTGCTTTCCACCATTTTCGTTGAAAATCTTGCGGATATCATCGATATCTTGCTTATCACGAACGAATGAAGCAGAGCAGTAGTTGACTTGTTGCTCACATCCAAAGATCAAGTCCTTTCTATCTTGTTCGGAGACATAAGGCATTGACAAATGAGTGTCAGGACAGTTAACTCCACGCTCATCCTTTATATCATCATTTGTGGTAGCTTCGCAGTAAATCACACCTTTGGACTCATCCTTACCAGTGACGACCATATCGAGCTTTCCATCATCCATACGGACGTGGTGGCCGTTGTTGACGTCGTGAATAAGTCCTGTGTAGGTGATTCCCATCAAGATGGTTCCATCATCTTGCTTTCCACCGAGCTTATCGTTTCCGTTAGCGTCTTCACATCCCATCTCGAGAACGATTTTGTCGCCCTTCTTGACAACGACATGTTTTCCAACGAAACGTCCAGTACGAATTTCTGGTCCCTTAGTGTCGAGATCAACACCGATGAGTTGGTTTTCTTCTTTCTCAATTTGTTGAGCAATGACAATCTTATTACGTTGTTCCTCATGATTTCCGTGAGAGAAGTTAAGACGAATAACGTTCATACCAGCTTCAAACAAAGCTTTCATCATGTCATGATTGTCGCTAGACGGACCAATCGTGGCAAAAATCTTAGTCTTTTTTTCGATCTTCTGCATGGTTACCTAATGTTCCTTTCAGCATCCAATAATTCGGGATGCAACTTGCGTTGTGAATTGAGCACTTCGACAAATGAATGTGTAGTTACTTTGTTGTCTTCAATGCCCACAGCTAATCCACTTGATCCTTCTAAGAGGAGGGTTGCTGCCTTTTCGCCCAATAGCGTTCCCAGTACACGATCATAGGCGGAAGGGAAGCCCCCACGTTGGATATGTCCAAGCACCTCATAGCGGGACTCGATGCCAGTAGCTTTCTCGGATAGGGTCGCAAGTTTTGCCACATCCAATACATTTTCCTGACAAACGATAAGGAGTTGACGCTTGCCACGTCTTTCCTTTACTTCTCGAATCTGCTCGACACACGTATCGTAATCGACAAAGTTGTCCTTTGTAATAACGCAATCTGCGCCTGAAGCCAATCCAGCGTAAGAGGCAAGTTCCCCACAGTGTCGGCCCATAACTTCAACAACGAATATACGATGGTGGGACGACATGGTATCCCTGATTCTTCCTAAAGCTTCGACTATTGTGTCTAATGCTGTAGAAAAACCTAGAGTGAAATCGGTCAAAGGAATATCGTTGTCAATTGTTCCCGGTACACCGATCACATTGGTAGAAAGTTCACTTAAGGCTTTCAAACCGTGATATGTTCCATCTCCACCTATACCGATTACTCCTATAGCATTTTCTTTTTTGAGGTGTGCCCAGGCTTTTAGTCTTGTTGTTTCCTCTAAGAATGCAGGATAGCGAGCAGTGCCTATGAAAGTACCACCGCGATCAATGACCCCGGATACACTTTCATAGTCAAGCGGTATAAAGTCACCCTCGGAAAGACCTCTAAATCCGTCTAGTGCTGCAAGGACATCAACACCTTGATTTATGGCTTTTCTAGTGATTGCACGAACGCACGCGTTCATACCGGGTGCATCACCGCCAGAAGTCAACACAACCAATCTTTTCTTTGTTTGTTCCATATCCATACCTCTGGCACATATAAATATATCAAAAAAAAAGAAATATGGATTAACATAATGAAAGGGTTAGCATAGATACCTTCTATGTTTTCCTAAATTTAATGAAATTGTGTTTTTCTTGGTACATTTGAAGTTGTTCTTTACTTTGTTTTCCAAATATTGCTAACAAGGTATAAAATATAAGTATGAGGTAAGAATATGAGTGAAGTGACAAATAATTGTGAAATTACAGTTAGCGTTAATTTTTCTATGTCCATAGGGGATTATAAGGTTCTTTATCTTTGCTATCTTCCTATGATTGGATCTGACGGAATGACATTATATGAATATTTGCTCACTATAGGTTCTTTGTCTCAACCATTTTGTTTTGGCGAAGATATTTTCTCTTTTACCGGAATGAATAGTTCTTCTTTGAATGTAGCGAGGAAAAGACTTGAAGGCATCGGACTTCTCTCCACATTTCATAAGGGAAATGAAGATGATGCTAATGAAGCTTTTTTCTTCAAAGTCGTGCCACCTTTATCCGCTAAGAAATTTTTCAATGATTCAATTCTGACATCACTTTTGACTAGTTATATCGGGTATAAAAGATTTGAAAATGTAAAAAATATTTTCATAAAAGGAGAAAAAGTATCCAAAGATTTTAAAGAAGAGACGGCTAAGCTAGGAAATGTCTTTGATTTGGCAGGTTTGTCCTTCGAGCAAAATGAAGAAGATACTGGTAAAATAGAGGATAAACGTGGAAAGACTACGATAGATTCTTTCGATGAAGATACATTTAAAGAAGAACTTGCTAAGAATGATATTCCTTTTTCTTGCATTGAAAATGATTATTCAACGATAAAATCGACTATATATTTTTATGGGTTGTCAATTGAAGATACAGTTAAATTTATTCTTCAAGCAACTACCAGCGATAATGTATTCCTTAAGGACAAATTTGTAAGACTTTGCAAAGATAGGTCTAGTTTTTTGACTGATTCTTTCAATGATGAAACTTCATATCCTACATATTTTGGTAGTTCCAAAAATGCTGAAGTATTCAAGCAACAAGATGAATACCCTACACCTACTTATGTTTGTGCAAGATTAAAGATGTCTAAGCTTCCTGATTCAATCTTGAGTGATTTACAAACTTTTCAAGATGATTTTAATTTTCCTAGAGGAGTGGTAAACAATATAATTGATTATTGTCTTCTGAAAAATAATAATCAACTACCCGCTTTAGCTTATCTTGAAAAAGTTGCTATGTCTGTTAAAGGAAGTAATCCTAAAGATGCGTATGGATGTTCTATTATTTTGAAGGAACAAAATAAAAAGTTTAAAAAGAAACGTGAAAAGAAAATTGCTTATCAAACTGGTATGCTCGATAAAATTAATTCCTATGATAATCAAGAAAAAAATAATATAGTTAAAGATGGCGAAGATAGTAATAAGATAGAAGAAGATAATTCTGAAAATAATAGTGTCGAACTATCTAAAGAAGATGAAGAATTTGCTAAGAAATTATTGGAGGGTATGTAGTCATGGGAGAATGGGTTACTTTCAAAAATGCTGGCTTTGCGCAAGCTTCTATCAATGAAGATAATTTAAAAGAATATAAGAATGAAATCATTGGGAGACTCAACAAAAAATTGGATTGCAAAAGATATGTTGAAAGACTATTAAAAGATAAGAACAACGATGTCTTTGATAAGTCCCTAACTGCCATCGATGTCTTTTTGGAATTTAGAGAGAAGCATGAAAACATCGATTTGTTAGTCGGAAAAGATGGGAATGTTCCAATGTTGGAATATGATCCTTATTCGGAATGTTTGGTTCTTAAATATGTATATTCAAAAGCTCAGAAATCCCATATGAATGCGTTGTCTAATATTCTTTGCTCTGACAACAAGAGTAGAGAAAGAATTGTTTCCAATGGTGAGAAAATCTTAAAGGATATCCTCAGTGCTCCAAAATATGCTCACCCCATCCCTTTTTTGGACGATGCAAAATTGACATTTACTAGGCTCTCCCCTTATTTGAAAGGTAAGAATAATCCCAAAGGATACGTATTTACATTTTCTAACGGAAATGGACAGTATCTTTTGGATTTTGTTTCCTTCCTAGGAGCAAAGTACAACAAAAAAGTAGCTTGTTTATCATCAGGAGAGACATTTTCAAGAATTTCTTTAACTTTGGGAAAAGATGAAAGTGCAATGTCTTATTTAGAAATGGGTAAAAATGCTGATATTCTCTGCCTATATAATTTAGAAGCCCTGCCTACTAATAAGAATTTTATCGAATCTGTATTCATTCCTTTTTTATCGATGAGAAAATCTCAAGGTAAAATTACTTTTGGTTGTATTAATGATAGTTTGGCAACATTTATAGGTGGATTGTCACCACTTTTAAGCACGAGAAAACAAATAACAGCATCCTTAAATTCTCTTATGGATGAACTTAAAACAAAAGAAGATCAGTTGTATTTTTAGATTTTTCTGTAGATTTCATTAAATCCTCCCACATATTTGTTGGAGGATTTTTTCTATGATGATGTTGCAAGAAGATGAAAATAGTTGCTTTAAAGCGGTGGTTAGGGAAAGCTATAGATTCTGTTATTCCTTTAAGAGAAATGATTACTTAACTTTATCTGAGATGAAGAACAACTTGCTTTCAATGAGGAACGAATTAGCAAAACTAGGAGTTAAATCTAAAGGCGTAGCGATTGAAGATTTCAATAGTATTCCTGAGAAAACTGGTTTCATAGCTCAACTTACGAGGAACAAAACAAATCATTTTGTTTTCTTGAAGAAGAAAAAAGGTGATAAATGGTTGGTATATGATCCTGCCTATGGTTATTTATGGATGAGGGAAAATGAACTGAAGGAAGAGATGACTGGAAGAGGGTTATTAGTCTATCAGAATGATAATAAAGTGAAAATTAAGAAGAAAGCAAGGCCAGAAGTTTTGAATAAATCGACAACTTTATGCTTGGGATTGATGGCTTTGATAAGATGCGTAACAGGTGTATTGTTCCTTTATTCTTTTAATAATAATACCTATTGGATTTATTCGTTTGCTTCATTGAGCGTTTTCTTATTATCAGCATTATTTACTATGTGGGTTAATTCCAACGCATTAAAAACCTTTGTCTTGAACAAATCTATCCCATATCAAAATCTGTGTTTTAATCAGACCGCTTTCGAAGACTCAATCAAAGTTGTAAATGAAGAATTATCATATGAAAACGGAATACTAAACAAATTTACTTTTTTAGTTTTAGCTAGTGTAATGGCATTTAATATGAATTATTACATCGCTATTTATTTTGGTGTTGGAGTCCTGTGGTTCTTAGCTATGATAATGATATTAAATCATTTTATAGATTTAAAAAGAGGAAGGATTAGCTATGAAGAAAACAAAATGAGATCCGATATTGTAAAAGATGAGATGTTTCTTTCTGTTTGGAACAAATCAAATTTATGCCTTTTACTTTCATATCTACCTAACTTGTTATGCATAGTGTTAACCTGTGTTTTTTTGGCTTTGATTAGCTTTATGCAGAATAATTTCTCACTAGACTATTTTTTATCAAATCTTGTTTTCCTTGTGGGAAGCATTCTTTATATCATTAGAATCGATGATGATTTTTCAAAAAAAGACAAAGTGAAGATGCTTATGTTTAAATGTGGGTCAAAATTTGATGAGATTCTCGAAAAGAAGGAGGAAAAATGGTATCATAATGGAGTAGGAAAAGAGACTAAAAATGAATCTTGAAAACACATTGGAATTCGATGATCAAACTGAAAAATGTATTGGTTTGGAAAAAATGTTTAAAGACTTGCTTAATCATATTGCCAAGTTTCAAAAAATTGACAATATTCTTGAGTCTTTGACAATAGTGAATGATGAGACTATTCACAAGTTAAATCTTGAATACAGAAATACGGACAGACCAACAGATGTCCTTTCTTTTTCTTTTGAAGAAGGAGAAGATGAAGAAGGATTGCCTTTTACCAACTTGGGCGAGGTTGTTATCTCGTTGGATACTGCAAGAAGACAAGCTTTAGAATTTAAGCATCCTGCTTGTCGTGAACTTGCATTTTTGTTTATTCATGGAACTCTTCATAATTTAGGCTATGATCACGCAAGAAGTCATGAGGATGCTGTTGTCATGTTCGCTTTGCAGAATGATATATTGAATTCCTTTGAGTTTAATTGGGAGAGTTGTGTATGGCCAAAAGATTAACAGATGATGAGGTTGAATTATTGAAATCCAAGGCTAAGGAAGCTTTTGGAAAATCTCAGTGTACTTATTCTAAATTCGCTGTGGGATGTGCAATTATGCTTAATGACAATAGGTGTATTTGTGGCTTTAATATTGAAAACAGTGCTTATTCAGTGACGATTTGTGCTGAAAGAGTTGCTATGGTCAGCGCCATTTCTCAATATGGCGTTACTTCAAAAGATATCAAGGCAATTGGAATTTACCTTGAGTCACCTCTTGTCGGTTCTCCTTGTGGTGTATGTCGTCAATTCTTATATGAAAAATGCCCTAAGGAAACACCTGTATTTATGTTTAATGGAAATGGGCCTGAAGTAGAGTCTACTGTGGAAGAATTATTGCCTTATGGGTTTGGAAAGGATAACTTGATATGAAAGCAGGATTTGTAGCTATATATGGAAAAGCTAATGCAGGAAAATCAACATTGCTAAATGATATATTAGGCTTTAAGTTGATGGCAGTATCGGAAAAGCCTCAAACGACTAGAGAGAATATTATTGGAATTTACAATGATGACGATAGTCAAATCGTTTTTATCGATACACCGGGTGTTTTTACTCCTCATAAAAAATTAGGCTCAGCTTTGCTTAGAGATAGCGAAACAGCAAAGCAAAGCGCCGATGTACTTCTTTTTGTCTTTGCCTGCCAAGAAGGCATAGATAAAGATATGGTAGAAAAGGTTAAAAATTGCGGTCTTCCCGTTATAGTTGCTTATAACAAAATTGATTTGATTCGTGTTGATGAAGGTGAAGCTAAGCTCGCGAAGCTAAAAAAACTTTTACCTGATGCCACATATATTCATTGCTCTGCTTTGAAGAAATATGGAATTGATGATTTAGTCAAGGCTATTAAAAATCAATTACCTGAAGGCCTTCCTTTATATCCTAATGATATTGCTACAGATAGACCAAGAGAATTTGTCTTTGCTGAATTCATCCGTGAAAAATGCATGCGTCTTTTGAAAGATGAAGTTCCTCATTCCATATATGTCGAAATCAAGAACATCGACGAGGATGAGAAAAGTGTGTCGATTACTGGAAAAATTTATGTTGAAAGAGAATCTGAGAAGGGCATTGTCATCGGAAAAGGTGGAAAGATGATTGCTCAAATATCTAAGTTTTCAGAAGATGCCATACATCAATATGTGAAAAAAGATGTTTTTGTTAAATTAACTGTTACAGTAGCTGAAGATTGGAGAAATGATTCCAAGTTCCTTCAACAGCATAATTTGGATGGATCTGGTCAATAAAATATATGGAATTGAAGAAAGTTGTTCGTGGCTATTTGATTTCTTCTAAGCAAAGAGGTGAAAAAGGCTCTCTGTTGTTAATATTGACAAAGAATTCCTTGATTCAAGTTTTGGCGACTAACGGAAACAAAGTTGGCGGGAAAAATATTCCTGTTGGAAGTATAGTCGGTTCCCTTTGTGATTTTGACTTAGCTTATAAAGGCGAAAGTGAAACCGGTGTATTGATGTTAAGGAATATTACCATCGTTTCAAATTTTGGCAATTTTGCCTCTGATCTTCCTACTTCATTGTTCTTTATGCTCGTATCAGAATCTATCGATGAGCTTCTCATTGATGATCAAGATGATGCACAAGGATTGTTCTTAGTTTATCAAAGAGCTTTGGAAATCTTAAAAGAAAAGAAATCTCCATTAGGAGCATTTTCCTTGTTTCTGTCTAAGTCATTTGAATTTCTTGGTTTTGAGCCTGAGACAGCAGGGTGTGTGAATTGTTCAAGGACTGATCATATAGTATCTTTTTCTTTTGACGAAGGTGGGTTTTTATGCGAGTCTTGTTCTCGGGAGTTGTTATTGAATCCTTTGCCAAGAATAGAACTTTTAACCTATAAGTATCTATTCCAAACCCCTCTTGAAGATTGTACCCCAGAAAAAATCGATACATCTATATTGATTTCAGTTTGTTCATCCATGGTAAACTTTTTGAAAAATGATTATGGTGCTAGATTAGAAACATTTTCTCTTTTCATATCCTCGTTGAAATAAGTATTTGTAATAGGACCCTTTTTTAGTGCTCAATTATAATAAAAAGGGAGTATATTATTAAGGCTATCGGAGGCTTTTATGTCTAATTATTCTTTTGATGAAATCGTCAATCACTTGGTTGTAACTGGATTTTGTTATCCTGGAAGTGAAATTTATGGTGGGTTAGCAAATTCATGGGATTTAGGACCTTTGGGTACTTTGATGAAGCAACATTTGGTCTCACTTTGGAGAGATCATTTTGTGAGAGAGTTAGGATTCAATGTCGAGATAGATCCTGCAATTATTATGAATCCCAAAGTTTGGGTTGCAACTGGACATGTCGCAACATTTAATGATCCTTTAACTGATTGCAAATATTGCAAATCTCGTTTCCGTGCCGATGATTTGATTAAGGCCCAGTATCCTGGAGTCGATGTAGATGGTATGACTCAAGATGACATGGAGCAATATATTGCTGACAAGAAATTGGCTTGCCCCAAATGTGGAAAAAGTGATTTCACTTCTATTAGGCAGTTTACTTTGATGTTTAAGACAAACATTGGAGCTACACAAGATTCATCTTCTGTTGTTTATTTAAGACCTGAGACTGCTCAAGGTATATTTGTTAACTTTAAGAAGGTTCAACGTTCACAAAGATTAAAGCTTCCTTTTGGAATTTGTGATATAGGTAAATCCTTTAGAAACGAAATCACTCCTGGTAATTTTGTCTTCCGTACAAGAGAATTTGAACAGATGGAAATCGAATTTTTCTTTAAACCAGGTGAAGATGAAAAGTGGTTTGAGTTCTATAAGTCCAATTGTAAATCATTTGTAGAAAGAATGGGATTGAAGGATGAAAATGTTAGATTCCGTGATCATGAGAAAGCTGAATTGGCCTTCTATTCGTCTGCCACTACTGATATTGAATACAAATTCCCTTGGGGATTTGGTGAATTGATGGGTATCGCTTGCCGTGGTGATTATGATTTGGGAAGACATCAAGAATTTAGCGGACAAGATTTGACTTATCTCGACCCTGATACTCATGAAAAGTATCTGCCTCATGTCGTTGAGCCATCATTTGGATTGCAACGTTTAATGCTTGCTCTTTGGTGTGATTCATATGACGTTGAACAATTGGAAAAAGACTCTAGAACAGTGATGCACCTCAAACCTAGATTAGCACCTTATACATTCGCTGTTTTGCCTTTATCCAACAAGTTAGTTGAAAATGCACGTAATGAAGTATTCAATAAATTGCACTGTGATTATGATTGTGTTTTTGATACCACAGGATCGATAGGTAAACGTTACAGAAGACAAGATGAAATTGGTACTCCACTTTGCTTTACATATGATTTCCAATCTTTGGAAGATCATTCAGTCACTGTTAGAGACCGCGATTCTATGAAGCAAGAAAGAATTGCTATTTCTGATATCAAGGCTTATTTGGAAAAATATTTGGAAGAAAACGATTAATAGTTTTTGAAGTCTAGAAAGGAGCCAAATGAATAATAAAGACCTCTACGACTTAGTAAAGCAGAAGTCTAGTATCGTTAAGACTGTTTCTAGCTTTATTGACGTTCAAAAGAAAGGAAACTCTATTGTTGCAGTTTGTCCTTTCCACAATGACACGCATCCTTCAATGTCTGTTAATGCTACATTGAATATTTTTAAGTGCTTCGTATGTGGTGCTGGCGGTAATCCTATCGGATTTGTTCAAAAATATATCGGGTTGAGTCGTTCTATATCTTTGGAAGAAGCGATAAAGAGAACAGCTGAAATAAATGGAATTATTCTTCCTAAGAATTCGTTAACTTCTTTGGTTGAAGTCGAAAGAAAAAGTCTTCCACCTGAAAGCAAAGCCTTGGATGATTTAGCTAGCTTTTATCGTATGGAATTAAGAACCCAAGCTGGTGCTAAGGCTTTTGAATACTTAAAAAACAGAAAGATGGATGACAGTGTGTTGGAACATTTTGGAATTGGATATGCTCCTAAAGACAACACTTTAGCAATCCGTACTCTTAGAGAGAAAAAAGGATATAGTATTGATGTCTTAGAAAAAGCCGGTATTCTTTCATCTAATTCAGAGACTTTGAAGGACCGCTATTCAGAAAGAATCATGTTTCCTTTAAAGGATAGTGATGGTCATGCGGTTGGATTCTCAGGGAGAAAATACTTGCCAGACGATCCGTCTACATCAAAATATATAAACTCGCCTGAAACTGATTTATTCAAGAAATCTACTCTTTTATATAATTTGGATAATGCCATTCAAACAGCCAAAAGAGATGGATATATTTACGTCACTGAAGGCTTTATGGATGTTATCGCTCTTTATAGAGCAGGAATAAATTCTGCCGTCGCTTTGATGGGGACAAATGTTTCTGCCACTCATCTTCAAATATTGAAAAAATTAAATGTTGAAGTAAGGCTATCTTTAGATAGCGATGGACCTGGTCAAAACGCAACTAAGAAATGGTTGACGGCATTTACTAGTTCTGGAATAAAATTTAAAATCACACGCCCTTTTAATTTGGAAAAGGATGGAAAAGATGCCGATGAAGTCTTAGATAAATACGGATCTGAGATTATGGTTTCCAAGATGAATGATTTGTTGGATCCTATAACTTATGCTGTTTTATGCTTAGATAAAAATAAAGGTGATTATATAAAAAATCTCGATACAGTCGTTGGTAGATTATCATCTAATTACTCTTATTTATCCATCACAGAAAGAGGATTGTTAGAGCAATTTCTTTCTAGCTGTACTGGTCTTTCAGCTTCATCGTTTCATGAAAGATTAGTGAAAGATAATAAATTGCCTTTTGAGGAAGTGGCTGAAACAAATAATCTTTCTTCTCCGATTTTATATACTTCCGAATCAGACAAGTTTAACGGACAAATAAATTTGAAATTGCTAGGAATTAAAAAGCAACGTGAGTTTGGTGGAACATTGAGTGATAAAACGATGTATACAGAAGCACAAATTCTTGCTAGATTGCCATTATCTTACGATGCTGCAAAGCAATTAGAAGGAAGCAATTTCTGGTTTTATAACAAAGTTTATAGATTAATTTCTAATTATATTTTAAGCCAATATCATTATAGAGTAGACACATCAAATTTAGGACTTGATGGTGCTGAATTAGATAAAGCTAAAACTGATTTAGAATTTCATTTAGATCAATTGAATGAAGAAGGTGTTCAGAGTATATTGACCAAAGATGAGGTAGAAAGAGCTTTTGATTTTTTGAACTTGATGACTTCAGATGATTATAGAAATGACTCTTTTAAAGAACTGCTTGAGAATCATAGAAATTATGTTGATGATGAGAACATGTCTAAGAAAATCGGAAATGATTTGGATGCCTTAGCTGATTATAAGAGAAAGAAATTAGTTATAAGCGGAGTAAAAAAGAAGTCTAATTCTAAATAAGGGGTTTCTTAATATGGATAATAGTATCAAAGATTATCAAGTGAAAAGGATTAAAGAATATAAAGAAACTGGCGATAAATCTATCCGCGATGAATTGATCAAGAATAACATACCATTAGTTAAATCTAGAATAACTAAATTGAAAGGAAATTATTTGACTAAAGATGATTATGATTGTTATTATATTTCTGGGTTGATTGGTTTATGGAAAGCTATAAATAGATATGACTACGATAGGTTTTCCAATCAAAGTTTTTCTACATATGCAACTTATTTGATCGATAACGAAATCAATAATGTACCTAGTTCTTTTAGCACTACTACAATAGGAAATGAGAAGAAAATAAAACAGATTAAGGCTGTAGAAAAAAGACTTTTAAATCAATTGAATAGACAACCTTCAGACGAAGAGATAGCAAATGAAATAGGAGGAAAAATGACTCCTTCTATCGTACATAAAGCTAGGCTTATGGAAACTAAGGTAACATCTTTGGATGAAAGTAATTTATTTTCAGATGACTCTGATTTAAATGAATATAGCTATGAAAAAGATGATCCTGAGAAAAGTGCTATAAACAATATAGAAATAGAATCTTTGAATAAAGCGATTAATGAATTGGACGAAGCCGATCAGCTTATTGTTAAGGCCTATTTTGGATTAGGAAGTGAATTTGAAGGTAAAGATATGACTTATGATGAAATAGCCTCCCTGTTGGTGAAAAAGAATCTAGTAAAAAAGCAGATGACTAAACAATCAATCTATGCCAGATTAAGCCAAATTCTAGTTAAATTGAAGAGTTTGATGATGAATAATTAAGAATTCTAAAAATATTTTTTTACTTTTGTGTTTTCAAACATAAAATAAGAATGTAGGTAGTGGAGGTAATTAAATATGAGCGAAAAAACAACAAAGAAGAATACTAAAAAAGAAACCATTGAAAAAGTAAATGAAGAGAAAGCAATGAAATCAAAAAAAGCTTCTTCAGCAAAAAAAACTAGTGCAAATGCAAAGAAAGAAACTGTGAAGGAAGAAAAGACTACTACTGAAAAAGAAGCGGAGACTAAAGTTAAAGAGACAAAAAAAGCAAATAAATCTGGGAAGGCAACTAAGTCATCTTCTTCAAAAAGCAAAGAACATAAACCAACACCTGTCGAGGATGTAAATGAAGAAAAAAAGGACATCGATGAAGAGAAGATTGAAGACGAGAAAAATACAGATTCCGATGATATTTTAGATCTTGATGATGTTGAGAAAAAATCTTCAAAATCGAAAGGAAAAGGAAGCAAAAAGACTGTTTCCAATTTGATTAAAAGTGGAAAGCAATTATTGACATTGGATGATGTCAAGAAGGAAATTCTTGATATTGTCAATGCAGAAGGTTACATTAAGATTTCTAAAGTTGAAAATCTTTTAAATCATTTTGAATTGAGCGATGATGAAAATGACGATTTCTTCGATTGGCTTATGAACAATCCTGATAATCCTATTGAAGTCAGAAACGATGATGGAACACTTTATACCGGTGATGAGGATGATGAGGATATCGATGATGAAGATATCGAAGATATAGATGAAGATGGGGATGGTTTGGATGATGAAGCTGAAGGCGACGCCGAACAGGATGTTACTTATCAATCTACAGTCAGCGATTACAATCCTGCTATTGATGTTAAAATTAACGATTCTGTAAAACAATACTTGAGAGAGATTGGACGTTATCCTGTTTTGACTTCTAAGGAACAAGAGCAAGAATTAGCAAAAAGAATCAAAGAAGGTGGCGAGGACGGACAAGATGCTAAGGATGAATTGACAAATTGCAATTTGAAGCTTGTTGTTTCTATTGCAAAGCATTACATCAAACGTGGTATGGATTTCCTCGATTTGATTCAAGAAGGTAATGTTGGTTTGATGAAAGCTGTAGATAAGTTTGACTATACCCGTGGATTTAAGTTCTCAACTTATGCTACATGGTGGATTAGACAAGCAATCACTCGTGCCTTGGCAGACCAAGCCAGAACTATAAGAATTCCTGTTCATATGGTCGAAACCATTAATAAAATTACAAAAGCTCAAAGAAGCCTTGTACAGAAGCTTAACAGAGATCCTACTGATGAAGAAATTTCGGATGAACTCAACGGTTTGTATACCCCTGAAAGAATTAGAGAAATCAAGCAAATTGCACTTGATCCTCTTTCATTAGAAAAACCTGTTGGCGAAGAAGAAGATTCTCATGTCGGTGACTTTATTGAGGATAGAGACAACGTAACACCTGAGCAGTACGCAGAACATGATATGCTCAAGCAAAAGTTGAATGAAGTATTGAATGATCTCTCTGACAGAGAAAGAAGAGTTATTATGCTTCGTTATGGATTGGGCGAAGATGGAAAGACCCATACTCTTGAAGAAGTCGGAAAAGAATTTAATGTAACTAGAGAACGTATTCGTCAAATAGAAGCAAAAGCTATCAAAAAATTGAGACAGCCCAAACGTTCCAATGCTTTGAAGGACTTTAGAAATGTCGAATAGAATAAGTCTTTCAAAAAGACTTTCCAGAATTGCTTCTTTTGTTGAAGAAGGGGATATAGTTGCAGATATTGGAGCAGACCACGGCTATCTATCCATGTATTTAGCCCAAAAGTATAACCATAAAGGTTATGCTACTGAATATGGTAAGGGTCCTTTCTACAAACTGATAGATAACGTCGAAGAAAACAATCTTCAAAATCTTGTGGAATGCTATCAAGCTGACGGTCTGGAAGGATTAAGAGAAGATGTAAATACACTTATAATAGCTGGGATGGGTGGTCGAACCATAAAAGATATATTGTGTAGAAAGCCTAAAGATTTGGTTAATATAAATAAAATTATAGTCGAACCTCAAAGCGAAGCATTTTTAGTTAGAGATTCATTGATGGAGCGTGGATTCAAAATCGTTCACGAAGAATACTTGCTCGAAAGAGGCAAGGCCTATCCTTTAATTGTCGCTATAAAAGGTGCTGAAGAAAATTCCTATGAAGACTATGAATTAGAATTTGGTAGAGTTTCATTAAAAAACAAAGATAAAGTTTTATTTGATTACTTGAATAGGACCAAGAATCTCCTATCTAAAGTAGAAGAGAATGGTCAATTAAATCCCAAGTCCAAAGTCGAACTTGAACTTTGCCGTAAGGCACTTAAGCAATATTGATGTTAGAAAATCCTGATGAAAGTCAGGATTTTTTCTTTATTTGTTATTTTTTCTTATCAATAAATTAAAACCAACATTAAATTTTCAAGTCTATAGAATAAAATCGAAATATAGTGAAAATACACTTAATAGATTTATTGGAATCTATAAGGAGAATATCTATGGCTTTTGGTTTCATGGCGATCCACCGCCAAGAGTGGCTTGTCGATGAGATGATTACGTTAGCTAAAGGTGTTAAGAAAAATAGCAATTCAAAGATTGAACAAGATATTTTGTTGTATAAACAAAGTCTCTTAGAATTGGCAAAGGATGTTTCGAAATATGTATCTTTTGAAATGATAAAGAAAGATAAATACAGTTGTATAAAGATTGAAGATTTTATTCTTACTGGATATGAAGGGGTGATAATAGCCGCTAAATATTACATTCCTAATCCTGTCTCAAGATTTAAAACTTATGCTGAATATCTCGTGAGAAGCCGAATTTGCAAAACTGCTTATGCTTCTTCAAGTAAAGCACTCAAAATGCATCGTGATTCATTGTATTGCTATGAATCTATCGAAAGAATTTATTCTTATTTTAATGGTCACTCAATTATAGAAACGACTGATTACAATGGTTGCGATGATGAATTTCTATCAATTTTAATAAAAAGAGAAAAATTAATTTCTGCAATTTTATTATTGACTAAGGATGAAAGTTTCATTCTTCTTCATCTTTATGCTTTGTTCAATTACGACAAAATGACCGTATCGAAATTATCAAATATTTTAAAAATATCACCTGCTAAAGTGTTTAGAACAGCTGTTAAAGCCAAAGAAAAAGTTAAATCTATAATCCTAGCTAATAACGAATTATTGCTGAATTAAAATAATTCAAATTACAAAGATTCCAACAGTTCTTTTATTCCTAAGGCATCTTCTTTCAATGCTGAAGTGGAACTTATTAGAATTGCTCTTTTTATGTCTTTTAATAATGAAATATCTATATCTTCCTTTGATTCTACTAAAAGACTGGTTGAATTTGGATGTGTTTCTTCGCATCTTTTCAAGAGTTCATTGGCGTTTGATGATGTTTTATCTCCAACAATGATAAAAGCTAAATTTTCTGATTGATCAAGCCTATTGATGCAATCATATCTTCTCGATAAAAATGGGCAGGGTTTTTCTAAAATTACGTTGTTTGGATGGAAAGTGTTTATGCGTTGGATTAATTTATCGAAAGGATAAAGAATTAAAGTTGACTGTCTAAAAACATAGACTTGTTTATCAGTTACTGGGTTAAATTCTAGAGAATCAATTTCATCCTTTATAGATATAAAATTTAAGTAAGGATGATTTGCCATTGTAGCAACAGTTTCTTGATGTCCATCCTTTCCAACATAGTAAAGTATAGCTTCACTGTTTTGCTTAGCTTTATTAATCGATGCGTATTTTGCCTTTAATAACGGGCAGAAGCTATCGAAATATTTAATGCCCTTTTCCTTCAACAATGATTCTTGCTCAAAGGGGTGCCCGTGGGCGGAAAACATAATGATGGATTCATCCGGCAAATTATTGATGTCAGTCGAAGCGAAGGAAGCAAGAATCTCAGATCCTGTTTTTTCTTTTACCAAATCATTGGTTCTTTGGTTATGAACCATAGGGTGGGGAAAATAAATTTTTGAGTATGGGAAAGATTGATGAATATCTATGGCTTCATCGATGGCTCTTTTAACTCCGAAACAAGGCCCTAAATCTCCTAAAATTGTTACTTTCATGAATTTTCCCTCTGACCATATTATAAACTCAAAAAGAAAACGATAACAGCACAAGAATAGTTTAAAAAATGATTAATTTAAAGTATAATTATTTAGCTTTTTTGGAGGGAAAAATGGAACTAAAAGATAAAATAGGAATCACTGATGGTTTTCCAAAAGAAGGCATTTCTTTCAAGGATGTCTCTCCTTTGTTTGCTGATGGACGTTATTTGAAATATGCATTGGACAAAATGTCTGAAATTGCTGGAAATTTCCATCCGAGTATTGTTCTTGGACCTGAAGCTAGAGGTTTTCTCTTCGGACCTGCTATCGCTTATAGACTTGGTATTGGTTTTGTAATGGCTAGAAAGAAGGGTAAATTACCCGGTGATTTGGTTTCTGTTAGCTATGGACTAGAGTATGGTTGTGATGAATTATTCATCGAAAAAGGTTTAATTAAGGAAGGCGACAGAGTCTTGATTGTCGATGATTTGATGGCTACAGGTGGTACTGCCTCTGCTTTAGTCAAATTAGTCAAAGATTTGAAAGCAACTCCTGTTTTGGTTGAAACATTGATAGAACTCACCGACTTCCATGGTCAAGATGATTTCAAGGATGTGCCCTTTGAAAGCATCATCAAATATCCCAGATGATTGAAAAGAACAAAGTCTATTCATTCGATGATTTGAAAGAAGCTTACGAATCCTATATCACCATACCCAAGGATAGAAAGCTAATTGAAGACGCCTATGCGTTTGCTGACAAAAAACATAAAGATCAAGTAAGAAAAAGCGGAGACCCATACATAGTCCACCCGATAGCAGTGGCTTATTTTTTGGCAAAACTTCATGCTGGACCTGAAACGATTGCAGCTGGTTTATTACACGATACTCAAGAAGATACTGGGACTAAAAACAGTGAATTGTCGACTAGGTTTGGCCCGACTGTTGCAAGTTTAGTTGAGGCATTGACAAAGATTGCTGATGTCACTCATAGACATGATTTGCATATTATGGCTGAAGACCATAGGAAAATATTCGTCGCCATGGCCAAGGATGTCAGAGTCATAATCATAAAGTTGTGCGACCGTCTTCACAATATGTCCACTTTGGACTTCCAACCTAGAGCTAGCCAAATTAGAATCTCAAACGAAACAATGTATGTCTATGCACCTATTGCTCATAGACTTGGTTTATATAAGATTCAATTGGACTTGGAAGACATGTCATTGTATTATTTGAAGCCTGATGAATACAAACATATCCAGGATTTGCTCAATAGCAAACACGAGGATATGGAAGCTGCCACGCAAAGATTCAAAAACAGATTAGATGATATTTTGTCTAAAACAAATATTCCATATACCATATCTGCGAGGGTGAAATCAATTTATTCAATATATAAAAAGATGTTTGAGAAGAAACATGATTTCAACGAAATTTATGATTTGATGGCTTTGAGAATCATTACAGAGAATGAGAATCAATGTTATGAAATACTCGGTTACATTCATGCGAATTTCAAACCCATACCTGGTAGATTCAAGGATTATATTGCCATGCCTAAGCCTAACTTGTATCAATCTTTGCATACGACTGTATTGAATGATGACGGCTCTGTATTCGAAGTTCAAATAAGAACCAAAGACATGGATGAAACTGCAGAAGAGGGTGTTGCTGCTCATTGGCGTTATAAAGAGAACACTAATTATGATGCTAGAAGGGAACAAGAGGAAATCGAGAATCAATTACATTGGTTTAGAGATTTCGTTTCAATCACTTCTGAAAATGCAAAGGATGAATCTGCTCAAGAGTATGTTCATACGCTTCAACATGATATCTTCGATGCCAATGTATATGTATTTACTCCAATGGGAAAGGTTATTTGCTTGCCCTCTGGATCGACACCTATTGACTTTGCTTATCGTATTCATACTCAAGTTGGTGATTCACTTTCCGGAGCAAAAATAAACAAAGTCCTTGTTCCTATAGGAACACAACTTAAAACTGGCGATATTTGTGAAATCCTGACTTCGAAAGACGCACATCCTAATCAAGCTTGGCTAAACCAATGCAAGTCTTCGTTTGCAAGAACTAGGATTAGAAAATATCTCACGAAGATGAATGAAGATTTTGTGAGAAAAGACAATATTTCTAAAGGAAAGCAATCGCTGATTGATTCCTTTCATGAAAGAAAGTTGAATGTAGATGTCGATCAAATTGTGAATAAGGATTTGATAAATCATTTTGGATGCGATGATGAAGATTCGTTCTACCTGTTAATGTTGGGAAAGAAAATTACTCCGCAGCAAATTGTCGATTATCTCGGCTTGAAGAAAGACGCTCAAACTCTTGAACAAGAAATTGTCTCAAATAACAACAGGCATCAAATAGCCAGTAAGAAGGTTGAAGATGTAGTTTTGCTTGAAAATGGTGATAGAGCAATGATGACACTAGCAGCTTGCTGTAGGCCAATCCCCGGAGATGATATCGTTGGATATATCACCAAAGGAAATGGAATCAAGGTTCATAGAACTGACTGTCCGAATATAAAGCATGAAGAGGAAAGACTAGTAAAAGTTATTTGGAATGATTTTGCACCTAGGACTACTCATCCCGTCGATTTGGCTGTCATTTGTCAAGATAGACCTGGCTTGTTGGTCGATGTTATGAATACATTATCTTTATCCAAGGTCAATGCATTGAATTTGAATGCTAAATTGAAACCTGAACAGCAAAAATGCATAATATCCTTAACCATTGCCGTCAATTCCCAAAAGGATTTGGAATTAGCTACCAAGTACTTATTAGGAATTAAGAATGTATTAGAAGTTAATCGTGTGATACATTAGTATCCGCAAAATTTATTAGGAGGAAATATGGGAAATCAAATATATACAAAACCCCGTGGAACTGTCGATTTTATGGGTGATAGTGCTTCTCGTTATCTAGATATGGTTTCTACCTTGAGTCAAATGGCAGAAGAATATGGAGCTAAAGCTATAATCACCCCTACATTCGAGGAAACTTCATTGTTCGTAAGAGGTGTGGGTAGTTCTTCTGATATCGTTAGAAAGCAGACTTTCGATTTGGCCAATAAAGGTTCTGCTAAGGACTACACCTTAAGGCCTGAATTTACAGCTGGAGTTGTTCGTGCTTTGATTGAAAACAAGATTTACGCAGTTCCTGATACTCCTATTAGATATTACTATTATGGTAGTGTCTTCAGATACGAAAGACCTGGAACTGGTAGACTGAGAGAATTTAGACAATTTGGTGTTGAATTCTTTGATAAAACACTTGATTTTAACGCTCAAGCTGAAGTTATTCTTCTCGCCTATAGAGGTGCCAAAAAGATACTTGGTAGAGACTTGATGGTGACATTGAACTATCTAGGTGGAGACCAAGCCAGAGCCAATTATAGGAAAGCCTTGACCGATTATTTTGGCCAGTATGTCGAAAACATGTGCGAGGATTGTAGGGATAGATTCAAATTGAATCCTTTAAGAATTCTTGATTGCAAAGTCGAAGCTGATCAGGAATTGGTTAAGGATGCACCTAAGATTGAAGATTACCTGAGTGAAGAAGATAAACAAGAGTTTGCTTCGATTCTAAATATACTCAAGGAATTGAATATCCCTTATCAAGTTTCAGATAGAATGGTTAGAGGATTGGATTATTACACCGGCACAGTCTTTGAGATCGAGGATGCCTCTCACCCAGAGTTAGGTGCATTGGGAGGCGGTGGAAAATATTCCGGTCTTGTAGAACAATTGGGAGGACCTTCTTTGGAAGGAATTGGTTTCTCCTATGGAATTGATAGATTGTTATCTGCATCGGTAGATTCATTTGCAGGAAAACAGGTATTCCCCGAATACTTCGTCTTGCCAATGGGCAAGGAAAAAGAATGTCAGGAGAAAGCTTCAATCATTGCTGAAAAGTTACGTGAGAAAGGTTATTCTGCTGTTATTCCATCTTTGTCTAAATCTATCGGTGGTGCATTCAAGATGGCCGATAGATTAAAAGCAAGCAAGGTATTGTTAGTAAATTCTGATTTGACTTTGGAAGTAAAAGATATGGAAAAACGTGAGCAGACTAAAGTAGAGGAAGAAGAATTGCTTAAGTAAAAAGAGGGCATTAAAAATGTTAAGAGATACAACTTGTGGTGAATTAAGAATTGAAAATGTAGGAAAAGAAATCGAACTTTGTGGCTGGGTTAGCAAAATAAGAAATCTCGGAGCTTTATGCTTTGTCGATTTGAGAGATACATATGGTATAACTCAAATCAATATCAACCCTGTTTACTTTGAAGAAAACAAGCTTCACAACGAATATTGTATTCAAGTCAAAGGAATTGTTCAGGAAAGATCCTCTAAGAACAAAGACATTCCTACCGGAGATATTGAAGTAAAGGCAACATCTTACGTTATTTTATCTAAATCTAAGCAGACTCCTTTCATTATCGCTGATAAAACTGATGCTTTGGAAGACACCAGATTGAAATGGCGTTACTTGGATTTGAGAAGACCTGTCCTTCAAAACTATTTGAAATTACGTTACAAGACTTTGAAAGTTGTACGTGATTTCTTTGACAAGAAAGGTTTCTTTGAAATCGAAACACCTACTTTGATTAAATCAACTCCTGAAGGAGCTCGTGATTATTTGGTTCCTTCTAGAACTTACCCTGGAAACTTCTACGCTCTTCCTCAGTCTCCTCAGCTTTATAAGCAAATCTTGATGGTTGCTGGAATGGATAAATATTTCCAGATAGCTCGTTGCTATAGAGATGAGGATCAAAGAGCTGATCGTCAACCTGAATTCGATCAAATCGATGTCGAACAATCTTTTGTCGACAAGGAAGATATGCTTAACCTTATCGAGGAACTCTTGGATACTGTTTGGATGGAAATAAGAGGTATTAAACTTCCTAAGTTTGAAAGATTGTCATATGCTGATTGTGTCAATCGTTTTGGTACTGATAAACCCGATATGAGATTTGGAATGGAATTGAAGGATGTATCCTTCATGAGCCATGACAATTTCAAAGGATTTGAAGGAAAAGTTGTCAAAGCTATCAATGTCAAAAACACAGCTAAGGATGTTTCGAGAAAGAAAATGGCAGCTGATGAAGAATTGACCAACAAGTTCGGTGTTCCTCATTTGATGCATGCCAAATTTGAAAATGGCCAATGGAACTGTTCCGCCTTCAAATTTTTCTCCGAAAATACATTAAACAAATTGAAAGAAGTTATGGGTGCTGAAGAAAACGATACTATTATCATAGCAGCAGATAGTTCCTTAGAAAAAGCCGCATTTGCTTTGGGTGCTTTGAGATGTAGATATGCACGTGATCTCGGATTGATTAAGAAAGGTGATTTCAAGCCTTTGTTTGTCATCGATTGGCCTTTGTTTGCTAAGACTGAAAAAGGATATGAATCAATGGCCAATCCTTTCACGCTTCCAAACAAGGAAGATATTCCTTTGATAGATTCCGCTCCTGAAAAGATGCACTCAACTTCATATGATACAGTAATGAACGGTGAGGAATTATCCTCTGGTGCTCTAAGAATTTATGATAAAGAATTACAATGGAAAGTATTCAAATTGCTCGGATTGACTGATGAAGATATTTCTAAGAGATTTGGATTCTTTGTCGATGCATTCGATTATGGATTCCCTCCAGAAGGTGGATTTGGAATCGGAGTAGAGCGTCTCTGTATGACTTTGTTTGAAACAGATAACATTAGAGATGTTGTCGCATTCCCTAAGAACTTGATGGGTGCAGAGCCTATGAGCTCATGCCCTTCAAGAGTTGATGATGAAAACATCGATATATTAGGTTTAGAAGTCAAACCCGATGTTAAAGCTGAGCTAGAGCGTAAAGAAAACTTGAAGAAGTAGTTTCAAGGACGGGCTATACCCGCCCTTTTCATGAATAGATAAGGAGATTATTATGGAACCTAAAACATTTGATGAATTGAATTTGGATGGAAGATTAAAAGAATACCTCCAAACAATGGATTTAAAACCATTGTCACCAGTCGAAGCTAACGCCATTCCATTCTTATTGGAAAAGAAAGGCGTAGTTGTTGTTAGTCCTACAGGAACCGGAAAGACTTTTTCGTATGTTCTACCTATAGTGAACGATTTAATCACCGAGGAAAAGGATGGAACAATCGCTGTAGTTGTGGTTCCAACTGCTGTTTTAGGCTACCAAGTTCAGACTGTGCTAAGACAATTCCTTGAGGGATTGAAATTGAGAAAACGTGCTGTTTTCTTCACTTCTCCTAGTCAGATACATACTTGCCAAAAAAGTCCTTCTATAGCTTTGGTGACACCGACATTATTCAAGGAATTACGCAAAGGACTCGATTTGAAGAATCTTTCGAGAATAATCTTCGATGAAGGTGACATGATGTTATTCGATGGGTTTATGGAAGAATTGACAGATGCATGTAATTCTTTCCCTAATGCTCAAAAGAGCTTTTTCTCCGCCTCATTGGCCGAACAATACTTGACCGGTGTGAAAAAGATGTGCAAAGCCGACAAAGTCACTGATTTGTCTTTTGGAAAAGTCAATGGCAACAATATTAAGCACATCTTAGTCGATAGAAGAGGTTTCGATAATGCTCAATCACTGGTAAAGTTATTGGAATCCGATTATTGCAAAGATGGTCAAGGAATAATCTTTGCTTCTTCTAAAGAAGCAGTCTTTGAAGCTAGCAAAGCTTTAAAAACAGCAGGAATCGATTATATTTTCCTGACTGGTTCATTGGATAAGAAAGATATTGAAAAGAATGTCAAAGCTTTCCAAAGAGGTGAAAAGAAAATACTATTGGCTTCGGACTATGCTTCTCGTGGATTGGATTTGCCTGCTGTAAATTTCGTAATTTCATACGATCTACCTAAGATGAACGATTATTATTTCCATAGGGCTGGAAGAACCGGTAGATTTGATAGACCCGGTACCTCTTATGTCCTTTATTCGCTTGAGGATCAGACCAAAGTTAGAAATCTTCAAAGAAGAGGTGCTGGGTTTACTTTCATGGCCGTCAAAAAGGATGGTGTGAGTGAAGTCAATTCCAAACCTAGGTCCAAGTTTGAAAAAGGTAACCATCAAGAAGAATACATAACAAAGGCTATAAATAAAGCTAAGTATAAATATCCCAAGGGAAAAGTTAAACCTGGATACAAAAAGAAGATAAAGACAGCAATTGCTATCGCTAAAAACAAGCATAAAAAGAAGATAATTAGAACGAATCTCGCCAAGAAGGATATGACTCATGGAGTCTAAATATTTGGCCCAATCGTTAGTTCCATACAAAGAAAAAGACAAGGAATTACTGATTGGATCCCATATTTCTTTTAAAAAGCCAGATTATTTTTTAGATAGCGTAAAAGAGGCTTTAAGAATTAAGGCTTCTTCTTTTATGATTTTTTTAGGTGCCCCAAATAATACATTTAGATTTCCAATAAAGAATATGAAGTTCGATGAAGGAAAAGAATTATGGAGAAGGAATGGGTTGGATATAAAGAATGTAGCTGTTCATTTTCCTTATATCATCAATCCGGCATCTCCCGATGAAGAAAAAGCACAATTCTCATTAAATTTCATTGAGGATGAACTTGATAGGATGGAAGAGGCTGGTTTGACTTTGATGTGCCTTCATCCCGGCTCTAGCAAAGATAAAGATAGGATGGAGTATACAAAAGTATTGGCTGATAGATTGAAACCTATATTTGTTAAACATCCTAAAATCAAATGTTCTTTAGAAAATATGGCAGGTGGCGGGAGTCAATTGAATGTAGGATTGAATGAAGCAAAAATGTTTGTTGATTATATCGGATTGGATAATTTTGGAATCACTATCGATAGTTGTCATTTATGGGACAGTGGAGAAGATTTCACAGATACGCAAGGGCTTTTATATAGAATAGAAAAGACTATAGGGTTTAACAAAGTCTTTCTCATTCATTTAAATGATTCATTAAATCCTAGAGGGTCAAAAAAGGATAGACACGCTAATATTGGAAAAGGAATGATTGGGGAAGCAAATCTATTGAGATTTGCCTTAAATAAGCATTTTAAAGATGTTCCAAAAATTTTAGAGACTCCAGAAACTAGGGATGGGGATGAACATAAAAAAGAAATTGAGGAAATTAGGTTTTTGGAAAATTAAATAAAATTTTAAAAAAAGACTTGAAAGAGCTTACTAAATATGGTTTAATAATGGTGCTAGAAGAGGAAAGGGGACGAAAAGGTTCCTCTTCATAGGTCGAGATGAGGATGATAGTTTCTTTCAAGATTCTCCGACAATAGATATTGAAAGGGATCCATCCATTAATTAGCTGAGACGGTAGGTTAAAGTAGGTGGAGACGTTTTCGGTAAACGGGCCAAGTAAAGCTAAGAAACTATACTTGGAAGGACGTTCCGGATGGCTCGACAATCCATTCTAACCAGGCAGGGTGATTAAAGCATCCGGAAAGTTGAATCCTCCATGACAGCTTTGCTAGAAGTGGAAGAGATGAGACATTCCGCCGTTAGGTTTAAAAAAGCACAGCTCCAGGCACTGTGCTTTTTTTAGTTTCTCCATTCGTTTGGATCTTTGCCTTCTTTCCGCATTTTTTCTCTTTCATCTATTACTTGATCGACCATTTTGATAAATTCCGTTACTGAATCTGGTCCACTTAACGTTTTGACTGGTTTACCTTTGATGAAGACTAGATAAGAATTGATTCCTCCCGCCAATCCTATATCAGCATTCTTGGCCTCGCCAGGCCCATTTACAGGGCAACCCATAACTGCTACATGAATGTCATCATGAACATTCTTTAAAAGATAGTCATCGATTATTCTAGCTTCGTTTGAGACATCACATTGAGTTCTTCCACATGTCGGACAGGTGATCAATGTTGGAATATCGTTTCTTAATCCTAGGCCGGATAATAAAGTTCTACATGCTTTGATTTCTTCTATACGATTATCTGAAAGACTTATTCTAATCGTATTTCCTATGCCTTCAGAAAGAAGAGGTACCATCGCTATTGAAGATCTAATAGCCCCTTCTACACCATAACCAGATTCAGTTTGTCCTACATGCAGTGGGTAAGGATAAAGTTGACTGGCCCTTTCATATAATTTGACTGTCAGTCTAGGATCTGTCGCTTTTAAGGATAGAACTATGTTTTCAAAAGACCCTTCTTTGAATACCTCCAACATATCATCAAGAGCAAAGAAAAAAGGATCGATATTGGAAAGTGTTGCTCTACCATATTTGCCTAATGAGCCGGAGTTGACTCCAATCCTTAATGCTATTCCTTTTGCCTTCATCGCATCTCTGATAGATTTGACTTTCTCTATAGGCATATTGCCGGGGTTTAGACGGATTTTATCCACGCCGCTATTGATACATTCCATGGCTAATGCTGCATTGAAATGAATATCAGCTATGACAGGAACCTTAGTATTTTGCTTGATTATTTTTAATGCCTTAGCATCAGCTAAATCAAGGACTGAATATCTCATCATATCGAGTCCATAAAGTGCGAGACTATTGGTCAATTTTATATTAGCTTCTATATTTGAAGTTCTTATATCAGACATGGATTGAATTAAAATGGGATTCTCTCCACCTATTTTTTTATTTCCAATGTTGAATGAAATAGTTTTGTTTCTTAAATCCATAATCGCCTCCATATTTTTCTATTATATTATTAGTGTGAAGTTTTAACAAAAAGTATCACGAATTAGTTAGGAAAGGTATACCTATATGAAATTTGTATTAGCCATGAATGCATTTAAAGGCAGTTTAAAAAGTATAGAAGCTTGCAAAATAATAAAGAAATGCATAGAAGACAAAGATAAGAACGCCATTGTTTTAAGTGCACCAATAGCAGATGGCGGTGATGGTACCTTGGATTGCATATTACAAAATAAAAAGTATCAAAAAAAATCTATTGAAACCGTAAATGCTTTAGGAGTGAAAATTACTGCTGACTATGGAATTTCTAAGGATGGCGAATTGGTAATTGAATCTGCTAAGGTAATAGGTCTTGCCATGATAAAACCCAACCTAGATATTTTACATTCAAGTTCATATGGATTGGGTTTGATGATTAGGAATATTTTGAAAAAAGAAGATGGGATTAAAAAGATAATAATTGGATTAGGTGGAACAGCGACAAATGATGGTGGTGTCGGAATGGCTAAAGCCTTAGGTGTTTCATTCTTGGATAAGAACAAAATGGAAATAAAGTCTGGATCTTCCCATTTAAATGATATCGTATATATCGATACATCAAATATCGATAGCAGATTAAAAAACATTGAAATAATAGGGATGTGCGATGTCGAAGCGAAGCTATTAGGAAAGAACGGAGCTACATATGTGTATGGACCACAAAAAGGAGCAAATGAGACCGAATTAAAATTATTGGAAAATGGAATGAAGAATTTAACTTCAGTTTGTATAAAAGAATATGGCTTTGATTTTTCTAGAAAGAACGGTGCAGGTGCTGCTGGTGGTTTAGGGTATGGAATAATGGAATTCTTTTCTGGGAAGTTGATTAAAGGTGCTAAAGCTCTCTTGGATTCTTTTAATTTTGATGAAATGATTGAAAAAACCGATTATGTATTTACTGGTGAAGGGAGAATTGATAGCCAGACTTTACAAGGAAAAGGTGTTATGGAAGTTATTAAGCGCTGCAAAAAGAAAGGCGTAAAGGTTATTGCTGTTTGTGGTGAAATAAAAGATGGGATAGAACCTTTATATGAAAAAGGTTTGTCCGCTGCTTTTACTATAAATAGGGTACTGCTCGAGAAGAAAATAATGAAATCCAGATCTAAAGAAGATTTGAAGTTTACCATAGATAATCTTTTAAACATTATTTATTAAATCAAAGATTAAAAAGTAGAAAAAATTCGATATATTAAGTTTTTTTGCAACCGCTTCCAAAATTTATAAATTATTTTGCTATTAAATGAAGAAAGCGGTTGCATAAATAACTTCTTTTTGATTTAATAATAATCGAAGAGGGGGAAGCCTGGAACCCTTCTTGAAGAATAAGATACGAAACTCTAGGTTCTATGATTTACAAAATCGTCATAGGATCGATGTGATTCAAAAAGTTCCCTAAGGTGGTCATTAAACTAAAAAAAGAATCAAGGCGAATGTAGTCTCAACTTCACAAGAGGTATTCGGTAGACTCTCAAAGTGCTAAAGCACTAGACTGAATAAATGTGTCCATTGTGATTGTAAGAGAGAAGAGATGAAAAGCTGTTTGGATTATATGGACCAGCTCCCTTACGGGGGCTTTTTTTATAAAAAAATTCTGAAACTATGACAAAATAGGCTTTACATTACTTGATTAAGAAAAAATAGATAGTAAAATAATATAGCCTTATTTGGAGGATATTTTTAAAATGGCAGAAGCAAGAACAGAAATCACATTGGTTTGCAGCAAATGCAAGAACGAGAACTACATCTCCACAAAGAACAAGAAGAGCACACCTGAGCGTATAAAGAAGAACAAATTTTGTCGCAAGTGCAATGCTAAGACAGAGCATGTAGAGAAGAAGTAAAGAGGATTAGAACATGGCAGAATTGGTAAACGTTACTGAACTTGGACCTGGAAAAGTCTATATTCATGAGAATCAACTCTATAGCGTTCTCGATATCAACAGAAACAAGACCGCTATGGCCAAGATGAAAGTCAAGATGAAAGTCCAAAACCTCAGATCTGGAGCTATCGAAGAAGTTATGTTCTTCGGTGGAGACCGTGTTGAATTGGCTTATCTTGAAAAGAAGACTATGCAATTCCTTTATTCCGATGAAAACTTTGGATATTTCATGGATAAGGATACTTATGACCAAGTTCAAATTCCTCATGAAAGAATTTCACATGAATTGAACTTCCTCGCCCCTGAAGCAGATGTTACTATCACTTACTTCCGTGGTGAGATTCTTGGAATAGCTTTGCCTGCCAAGGTTGTTTTGAGAATTGTTGAAACTGATGACAATGCTGTTGCCGGTGATACCGTCAACCGTGCCATGAAGCCCGCTACCTTAGAGACTGGATATCAAATCAAGGTTCCTCTCTTCGTAAAGAATGGTGAGAAAGTTATCATCCGTACCGATACTGGTGCCTATGATTCCCGTGCTGAGACCGGAACCAAGTAAAGGTTAAAAAGCATGAACGGCGGAGCAGTTGCTGGAATTTCAATCGCTTGCTTTCTAGTGGGCTTGGTCGGTGGATTCTTTGTGTTTAGATTTATAACAAAACGCGAATTGAAAAAGAATCCTCCAATCAACAAGGATCAAGTTCGTGCATTGTTAAGAGCTACTGGAAGAACTCCTTCAGAAGCTGATGTAGAAAGAGCTATGAAAGCTATGAACGATGCCAAATCTCCAAACTATAATCCTTACGCTGGAATGAGCAAGAAAAAGAAGAAGAAATAAAAAGACCTGCCAAGTGGCAGGTTTTTTAGTTTACTAATTATTTTTCTTTAATTACTTTTTTTGGTCGAACTCATGCGAGCTGGGATCAAAGTTCTTCTCTTCATGTTTGGCTAATTTTTTGATATTAGATTTATGTCTGAAGACGACGAACAAGGCCTCTAAGACCAATACTAGACCATATATCCAATCGGTCAAGAAGTAAATTTTATCTGTGAAGTACCATCCTCCAATCATATAGTTTTCATTCAATGACGGAATTGCTAAAGAGATGATTAAACAAACTAAGGAATATAGGAAGACTGTAGCTGCAGCAGCCAATGATCCAACCGAAATCTTATGAGAAATCAATTCGAATGAAACAAACATAACTACAGCTATTCCCATCATCAAAGGACATGTAGCGCCGATGAATCCACAAGTGACCATGACATTCTTTCCACCTTTAAAATGGAAGAAAATTGGGAATGCATGACCGATCATTGCCATAGCACCTGTCAAAATCGTATAAAGATTTAAGTGGTCGTATCCCATGAAAGACATTTGGGAAATGGTTCCATCTCTAAATTGAGGAATAAAAGAGGTTAGTAGCAATACAATTAATGATGGAATAAATCCCTTCATAAAGTCTAGAATCATACATCCTACACCCCATTTCCAGCCAAATTCTCTCCAAACATTTGTGCCACCAGGATTTCCACTTCCAATTTTAGTTATGTCGACATGATGTATCCTTCCTATTATTACAGCGTTAGGAATGGAACCGATTAAATAACCAAATACTGCAAATATAATGCATGAAACAATAGCCCAAGTTATTTCCATAAAAATCTCCTCTAAATTGACTATAGAATAATACTACACATTGAGGGTTTTAATCTTTTTTGACTTTATAAACCATTTAAAAAAAGTTAAAATTTAAAGATAAGTTAGAGGGGCGTAATATGGAAAACAAAAAATACGATGCCAACAATCTAAAGATTTTGAAAGGCTTGGAACCTGTCAGAGATAGGCCTGGTATGTATATCGGTACTACAGATGTTACCGGATTGCATCATTTAATATGGGAAATCTTAGACAATGCAGTCGATGAAGCCAACGCTGGATTTGGAAAGAAAATAGAAGTAGACTTAAACGCTGATGGCAGCGTAACTGTATCCGATGAAGGTCGTGGTGTGCCTTGGGACATGAACAAAAAAGAAGGAGTGTCGGGTTTTGACATCGTATATAGAACTTTGCACGGTGGTGGAAAGTTCAATGAAGACAACTATAAAACAGCAGGTGGTTTGCACGGTGTCGGTGGTGCTGTAGTCAATGCTTTGTCCACCTTTATGGAAATACATTCTTTTAGAGATGGAACAGAGCATATGATTCGATATAGCGAGGGCGGCTCTAAAGAAACACCTACAAAATTAGTCGGTAAGACTGATAGAAGAGGAACAATAGTTACTTTCAAACCTGATCCCACTATTTTTGATGATGTTAATTTCAATTACGATACAGTTGCTGCTCACATGGATGACCAAGCTTGTCTTACCAAAGGCGTTACTTTTGTTTTGAAGGATAATAGAACTAATCAAAGTGCGACATTCTTCTATAAGGAAGGGTTGAAGGAATTCTTTCAAAGAAGAAATGCCACCAAAACCCCTCTAGTTCCAGCAATAACCATCGAAGGATCATCTGATACTATTAGAGTCGAAGTAGTTTTCGGATGGTTTAAGGATGAATACAGTCAACGAATCTATTCCTTTGCTAATGGTGTTAGAACACCAGAAGGTGGTCACCACGAAGCCGGATTTAAAAAAGCGATAACTTCTTCATATAATGCATTTGCCTCGTCTCATAAGCTTTTAGGAAGAGGAAATGTAAATTTAGATGGTGACGACATAAGAGAAGGAATGTGTGCAATCATCTCGGTTTGGGTTCCAGAAACAATTCTCCAATTTGAAGGACAGACTAAATCGAAGCTTGGAACCAAACAAGCCCTACCAGCGGTAGATTCTGTTGTTGAAAATTTCTTAGGACATTATCTAGAGGAGCATTCCCAAGAAGCTAGCGATGTTATAGAAAAAGCTTTGGAGAGTAGAGAAGCTCGTCAAAAGGCGGCTGAAGCTAGAGAAAAAGAAAGAAACAAATTCAAAAGTGGAATTAAAGCTTCGATGCTTTCAGGAAAATTGGCACCTCCAGCATCTAAAGACTATAAATCCAATGAATTGTTTATAGTCGAAGGAAATTCCGCCGGTGGCTCTGCAAAAAATGCCAGAGATAGAATTCATCAAGGAATTCTTCCTTTGCGTGGAAAACCAAAGAACACCGTCGATGTAGCAGACGCTGATTCTTTATTGGATAATAAAGAATTGGCTGATTTAATAAATACGATCGGAGCTGGATATGACGACAATTTCAATTTAAAGAATATTCATTATGGAAAAGTCATAATCATGACCGATGCTGATGACGATGGATTCCATATTAGAAACTTGCTATTAGCCTTCTTCTATGAACATATGCGTCCATTGGTTGAATCCGGCCATGTTTATGTCGCATGCCCTCCTTTATATAGAGTCTATAAAGATAATCATGAGATCTATTGTTGGGATGATGCCCAATTAGATGAAGCTAGAAAGAAAATTGGAAAAGGATATGACGTCAGTCGTTATAAAGGATTGGGTGAAATGAGCCCTGAACAACTTTCAACCACTACTATGAACCCTCCTTTTAGAAAATTATTAAAAGTAGTCACTAGTGAAAATGATAGAGATGAATGTGCAGATCATGTACGTTTGTTCATGGGAAAAGATTCGGATCGTCGTAAGGAATGGATTCAATCAAATATCGATTTCGGATATAAGGCTGACTTCTTTGAAAGATTAAAAAAAGGGCAGGAATTCGAAGAAGCTAAAATTAAACAAAGCGATAGCGAAGATTCAGACAATAATGATTGAGAGGTGAAAAATGGCTGACAAGAAAAAAAGAATGAGAACTGGTGGTATCAAAAAGAACCCTAAGATGATCACCGAAGGTCTAAACGAAAATAAATTGGAAGAAGAGGATTTTCCGACCATATTATCCGATTGTTTTAATCGTTACGCTAAGATGGTCCTAACCGATCGTGCAATTCCAGATGTTAGAGATGGTCTAAAACCAGTCCATAGAAGAATTATTTTCGATATGTGGAAATCCGGAATCACATTCAATAAAAAGACTGTGAAATGTGCAAAGACTGTCGGTGATGTCTTAGGACATTATCATCCACACGGCGATTCCTCGGTATACGATGCTATGGTCAGACTTTCTCAATCTTGGAAAATGCGTGTTCCACTTCTCATTTTCCAAGGAAATAATGGAGACATCGATAACGATGATCCTGCCGCTTACCGTTACACAGAGTCAAAATTGAGCGAAGCCTCCTCACTTTTGTGTAAAGATATCGACGAAGACACCGTCGATATGACTTTGACTTACGATGATTCGGCAGTGGAGCCTGTCGTTTTACCTGCCGAATTCCCTAACCTTTTAATCAACGGAGCTAGCGGTATTGCCATAGGTAATTCTACAAATATACCTACTCACAACCCTACAGAAGTTGTAAATGCTGTAATCTATAGGCTTAAGCATCCTTCTTGCCCTGTAGATGATTTGATGAATATAGTAAAAGGCCCGGATTTTCCAACTGGTGGTATCATTGATGACAAAGCTGCGATAGCAAAGCTTTATAGAACGGGTCAAGCCACATTTTATATTTATTCAAGAGCCACGATCGATAAGGATACTAACCAAATTATAATAACAGAAATTCCTTATGGTGTTGTAAAAGCACAGATGGTCAAAGATCTAGACAACAGAAGAATCAACGAAGGCTTGGACAATATTACTGAAATAAGAGATGAATCAGCCGGTGATATTAGAATTGTTTTAGATATTAAAAAAGGTGCAGATCCTACTGCAATCTTGAACTATTTGCAATCGAAGGGTGCCTTGAGAACAACATTCGCTGCAAACATGCTTGCCTTGGTTAAGGGTCATCCTAGAACATTATCTTTATTAGCAATAATCGATGCCTATATTGATCATAGACAAGATGTCATAACAAAAAGATCTGCTTTTGAATTCAGCAAATTTAACGCAAGAGTAGAGATAATCAATGGTCTTTTGAAAGCCAAATCAATCATAGATGAAGTCATAGCAGTCATAAGAAAATCTAATTCCAGAGTAGAAGCCAAAGAAAATATGATGAGCAAATTCGGCTTTACTGAATTACAGGCTGATGCTATTGGAAACATGCGCCTTTATTCTTTGACAAAAATTGATATTGTGGCCTTGGAAGACGAAAAGAAAGATTTGGTTTCTAGAATCGATAAGCTTACGAAGATATTGTCTGATAAAACTGAGCTTAACAATGCCATCATTGAAGAGATGAATGCTGCTTTGGAAATTATTAAATCCGATAGATTGACAACGATAGCTGATGAACCTGTCGTCCAGCAAGGAAATGTCGATCAAAAGTCTTTGATAGCCAAAGAAGATGTCATGGTAGTGTTGACCAAAACTGGTTATTTCAAAAAAACAAACATGCGTTCGTATCAGTCCACTATAAATGGTGATCCTATAAACGACATGCCAACCATTAAAGTCGGTGACCAAATCGTTTTAAATAGGCAGGCGACCACTCATGATGATCTATTAGGATTCACATCTAAAGGAAACTACATTTTAGTTCCTGTTTGGCAAATTCCTGATGCTAAATGGCACGATGAAGGAAAACATTTGAATAATGTTTTAACTATGGATTCAAATGAAAAGATTGTTTCTGCTTATATCATTCGTGAATATAAGAAAGGTTTATATGTCACCCTTCTTTCAAAGCTATCCAAAATTAAACGTGTGAGTCTTACTGATATTACTTCTGGAAAATTGACCAACAAGCCTTTGAGAATAATGGGAATAACAAAGGAAGATGAAGTAGTAAGTGCTCAAATTACATCCGGGGATTGTGATCTTTTGGTCATTGCTCAAGATGGAAATTGCAATAGGTTTAATGAAAATGAAGTGCCAATCGTATCATTCCAAGCTGCGGGTGTCAAAGCGATGAATCAGCCTATCAAACCAGTCGATATGGCTTGTCTCCTTTCTTTAGACAAAGGCGAGGATTCAAAAGCAGTATTTGTCTTTGAGCAAAGAAAATCAGTAGTTATCAACACTTCTGGTATTGCAAGTACTCAAAGACTAGGGGCTAAGACACAAACAGTAAGAATTCCTAAGAGCTCTTATACTAAGATTGTTGGCGTTGATATGCTCAAGAAGAATGGACAAAAAATAAACAACATTCTTCTATCGATGAGCGATGGAACAGTTTCTTTAGATGTTTCCAATATAACCTGTAGCGATTTAGGTGTTTTGGTCAGAAATGAAAATATTCAAAGCAAAACAAAGAATTCATTAGTCTTAGGAATCGATGTGAATGGTGGCATCATAGATGATGACACTAAAGTCATCAAACCATCAAAGACTTATGGTGACACTTCAAAAAACTCCAAGTCTAAAAAAGATGATGTTATGGATCAACCTACATTTTTCGATATCATCGATTCTGAAATAGGTGATAAAAATAAGAAGTAATTATATTTACGGGTAGAATAGTTTAAGGTAAAATATTATTGTTCTAAGGGAAGGACATTGATATGTGGCACGTAGAGAATATATATGAGATTCCTATATCCTTTTTCAAAGATAACGACATTGAAGCTATTATCTTTGATTTAGATAACACTTTGGATCCCCCCTTGACAAAGGAGGCTTCTAAAAGAACTATAGAGAAGATTGAGGAATTGAAAAATAATGGCTTGTTTGTCGCTATAGTATCCAACAATACAAAAAAACGTATTGAAAGATATGTAACTAACCTCAATATTGATGGATATGTCTACGATGCAAAAAAGCCTTCTCCGAAGAAATTGAATAGTTTTATAGAAGAGAGAAAGTTAGATAAGAATAAAACAGTTATGGTAGGAGATCAGTTATTTACCGACAAACAGGTGGCTGAAAAATGCCAAATTAAGTTTATACTAACTAATAGATTATCTAACAAAGAGATGCCTTGGACTTATTTCAACAGAATTCGTGAAATGTTCATTAGGAAAAAGTTGATGCGAAAAGGAAAGTTGGGTAACTCGATAAAAAAGGAGGAATAGCTTATGCGTTCTACTTATAAAAAAGTGTCAGGAATGACGGCTGAAATCAAAATAAGACGTTGTTACGGATGTGGCTCATTGCTTCAAAGCCAAGATAGATTTGAAGCTGGATTTGTATCCAAGAAACGTGAAGGAAATGATGAAGGTCTTTGTGACCGCTGTTTCGACCTCCGTCACCCATCACAAGGCACAAATCAAACTTTGGATTATGATTTTGCGCAGCTTTTGATGAAAGCTCGTGACAAAGGAGCATTGTTCTGCTATGTTTTTGATTCCTTTGCCTTTGATGCCTCTATCGTTCTAGGGTTGTCGGATTTTATAGGAAAAAATATTCTTGCTATTTTTACTAAAAGAGATATTCTTCCAAATACCCTTCCAGATGAAGTCATCATCGAGAAGTTTAAAGCAAGACTTGCTGCAATAGGTATTAACCCCGTAGGAATACTTCTAGTTTCAGCTTATCAGTCTTTCAATTTCGATGAGTTTTTCTCAGCCATTGAGCATTATAGAAATGGAAAAGATGTTTTCTTCGTCGGAGCTTCACAAGTAGGAAAATCTACATTGATAAACAATTTCTTAATGAATTATGACAATGAAACTGGAAGAAACATCACCTCTGAAAGAATTGGAACTGAAGGATTGACTTTGACAAAAATTCCTTTAGATAAGGATTCGACCTTGTTTGATACTCCGGGTATCTTTAACCCTACTTCAATATTGAACCAAGTTGAAAGACGCACCTTGAAATATATCATTCCTCATGTTGCCGTAAGTGCAGTGGAAGATAATTTGAAGAGCGGAGAATCAATGTTTTTAGGAGCTTTGGCAAGAATAGACAACAAAGGCCCAAGTCCTTTGAATTTCAAGCTTTATTTCGCAAGAGATGTTATTCGTACTAAAACCAAAATTGAGCGTGCTGACGTCGAATTTACTACATTGTGTAGTTCGGGAGAAGGAAAACCTTCTTCTGCAACGGTTAAATCAATCTCTGATTTGGAAAAGAATCTTATCGAAATCAGGGAAGGTGAAGATTGCGTTGTTTCCATATATGGTTATGGAAAACTAGTGTTTATTAATCAAAATCCCGCTGCACTCGAAATTTATGTCCCAAAGGGTGTAACTGTAGAAACTCACACTAACTCTGCTTGGCTCGAATTCTAAATTATGTCCGATTCTATAATATTGTTTGGTGGGACCTTTGACCCTATTCACAAAGGTCATTTATTGGTTGCAAAAAATGCTCTAAGAGAATTAAAAGCAGATAAAGTAATATTTATTCTAGCCAAGAATCCAAGGTGGAAAGTTCCTTTGGAAAGCAAGCATAGATTAAATATGCTCAAACTCGGATTGGAAGGAGAAAAGAGAGTAGAAATATCTGAAATCGAGTTAGAGAGTAAAGCACCTGTTTCTTATTCAGTAAACACTGTTGAAACATATAGAAAAAACTTTCCTTCAGCAAAGATCTACTTCTTGATGGGATTTGATCAACTCGATAGATTAGATGAATGGCATGATGTGAATAAGTTATCAGGACTATGTGACATCGTGGCCTATGCTAGACCAGGATTTCCAAAGAACCACGAAGCTGTGAAGAAATATAACGTCAAGGTAATTGAATATGCAGAATTGATTAACTTGTCTTCAACTGATATAAGAGAGCTTAGATGCTTGATGACTAAGAAAACAGTCATCGACTACATCATAGAACACGAACTTTACTTCACAAAGACTGTGCAAGGGTATTATGAACCCAAGAGATATAAACATGCTGTAAGTGTTGCAAATCTCTGCTATGACATGGCTTTAAGCAATCATTTAGAGCCTACAAAGGCTTATTTGGCTGGATATCTTCATGACATTGGCAAATTGATGGCTCACGACGAAGATGCTCTAAGAATGATGGCTAGATATTTTAAAAAATATGAAAACTTTCCCAAATGGTCCTGGCATCAATTCTTAGGTGAGATGATTGCTCAGTATTACTTTGGAATCAAGGAAAAGAAGGTACTTGATGCTATCAGATACCATACAACTGGATGTGCCAAGATGGGGAAATACGGAAAAATTGTCTATTGTGCTGATAAATTAGATCCATTCAGAGGATGGGATTCTAAAGATTTGATAGATGATTGCTTGGCAGATATAGACAAAGGATTTGTCGATGTGCTAAAACATAATAGACAATATTTGAAGATGGAACAACATTTAAAAGAGGATGATGTTCTAACTAAAGGGTGTGTCGATTATTATTTGAAAAATAAGTGAGGATTTAATATGGAAGAGAATAAAGTGATTAAGAAAAGCCGTAAAGTTGCTGAGGGTATTAATCCAGGACAAATAAAAAGCAAACATGTTTTGGATGTTGCTTTAAGATTGGCTATGGATAGAGGACTAGACACGGTTATATATGATGTAAAGTCAATTACTCCCATGTATGACTATGTAATTTTGACAACAGGAACCTCAGATAAGAGGTTGAAAAGCCTTACTCATGAAGCTGAGGCTGCTTTGTTAGATAATAATTTTGAGGTTGGTCATATCGAAGGAAGAAAGGGTTCTACATGGTATTTAATCGATGGAAAATCGATTATAATTCATGCATTTTTACCTCAGGTAAGAGAAGAAGTCAATTTCGAAGAAAAGTATAAGTCTCTACCAAAGAGAATAATAACTGAAGAAGATTTAAAGATTTATTCCAAGACCAATGCCCAAAATTAATGTCTAACGGAGGACAGGGTTATGCCGAAAGAAAATGTTGTTTTGGTGATTTGTGCACTAAAGAAAGAATATGAAGCACTTAAAAACAAAGTCAGAGAAGGTAAAGATGAAGAAATAGCTGGTATTAAGGGAATTATGTTTCCAATTCCATCAGGAAAAGCTTTTGCTTTTCAAGGAAGAGTCGGGAAAGTTAATACAGCCTTAGATATAGGAAAATTAGCTGCATCTGTTGAAATCAAAGCAATTATTAACTCTGGCGTCGGTGGAAGTATAAATGAAACAGTAAAGCCTTTGGATGTGGTAGTCGCAAACAAGGTAGCTTATCACGATGTTGATTTAACAGCTTTTGGAAATCCTTTGGGACAAATGGATAAAGAACCTCTTTGGTTTGAAACTGATAATGAGTTTATCGAGTCTGTTGAGGAATTAGAGAAGAATACAGACTTTAATATTAAGGTCGGTCCAATTATAAGTGGTGATAAATTCGTTACTAAAAAGAATCTTTCTAAGAAGATTATAAAGTATTTCGGAAAACCTTTGGTTGTAGATATGGAAAGTGGATCTGTAGCACAATGTGCCCATGAATTGAATGTCCCATTTGCTATTATTAGATCTATATCTGATGACACGTCAAATTCTTCAAATAAAAATATGTACGAAGAATTTCTCGAATTAGCTGCCAAACATGCTTCTTCTGTTACGCTGTGGCTGTTAAATTCAATAAAGTAAGTAAATAGTATTTAATTAGTAGTAATAAAAATACAGCAAACTTAAATTTGCTGCTTTTTTATTATTAAAAAAAAGAAAATAGGTCTAATGCAAATATAAATTTATTAATGTTTTTAATTTATAAAAGTAAGTAAATAGTACTAAATAAGTATTTGTAAAATAAGAAATTTATTGATTTTTTGTATTTAAAATAACCAGATAAAAACATAAGAAAGAAATAGAGATGATCGGAAAAGATGAAAACAAATATAAGTAAGTACTTAGTATCAAAATAGTAGTTTTAATATATAATCTTTATTTAAAGCAGAGAAACACAATTTTTGTTATCAGATAGATAGGTTTATTATTACTTCGCATAATATACATTATGTTAAAATTAATAATAAATAAAACTAATTTATTACTAAATACTTACTTTATGCTTAATATGCTGAATTTTCTCTTTAGAAGACTTCCTTCTTCTACTAAATAAGCAATCATTTGACTGCTTTATAGGTTTCAATATATTCTGTGTCATAAGACATTACAATTTTGTTTTATTAATACTAATTTAATACTATTTACTTACTTTGCACTTTTCTTCCATAATTTCATCATATTTATCCACAATTGTTTTAGATGATAAATTGGTATAAATTTGAGTGGTTTTAATATTGCTATGCCCTAACAGTTCTTGAACTTCTCTTAATGGAGCTCCGTTTTCTAATAGATGAGTTGCAAACGAATGCCTCAGCATATGAGGAGTAATATTTTTAGTTATTCCAGTCTTGGCCTTAAGATTCAGCAATAAATTATTTACATGCTGTCTTTCTAAAACTGAGCCATCTATTTTTTCAAATAAGTAAATCTTAGGTCTATGGCCACATATCTTTTTGAATTCATCTAAATACTTGATGATCCAATTTCTTTCTTCTTTATCTATAGGAACGATTCTTTCCTTCTTGCCTTTTCCAAAAATTCTAAAGAATAATGAATTTAAATTAACATTTTCTATTCTTAAATGTGTCATTTCCGAGACACGAAGTCCAGAGCCATACAAACATTCTATAATGCATCTATCTCTGATTCCATCAATATCAGATGTATCCACAGCTTTTATAATCTTTTCTATTTCATCATAGGTCAAAACATCAGGAAGCCTTTTTTCAGCCTTAGGAAGCCTAAATCCGATTAAAGATACATTAATATATCCGTTTAGATTTAAATAACTATAAAAGCCTCTAACAGTGGTTGCTTTTCTAATAATCGACGTGTTCTTCAATCCTTTTTTTGATAGATATGATATGAAGCATTCCAGGTCCTTCTCAGACAAATCATTTACTTTTTTATCTTTAACTAATTCAAAAAACTCAGACAAATCCTCCTTATAAGACTCCTTCGTCTTTGAAGAATCACCTTTTTCAACAATTAAATATTGAAGATAAGCATCTCCTGCATCCATCAAAGTCATTAATTCTTTTCTCCTTTTTTATTTAAATACAGGGCTTCATCAATGGTTAATTGCTCATCTTTTTTTACTAATGTTTCTTTACCTTTGTCTATACATCCTTCTGCCATGCAACCAATCAATCTGATTGGTTGATCATTATAAAAAACATCAAAAATCTTCAATGCATAAAAACAAATTTCATCATCAGAATCAATGAAATGATCAATTGAAATTCGTCTTGACTTAGTATTAAACGATGCATCTCTTATTTTAATTCCAATGGTCTTAGTAACCTTATTATGGAATCTCAATTGATTTCCTACTTTTTTTGAGCAATAGATTAACCTGTTTTTTATTTCTTCATAATCAGTTGTATCAAAATCAAAAGTAGAATCACATGATGTTGATTTCGGGTCAAATGATGCATAGCTCAATTCATCACTGCCTCCACCATTCGCCTCAAAATACACCCAATCATACATAGAGCCCAATGCTTTTATAACCTTAATTGATTTGTTATTCGCAAGATCGCCTATTGTATTGACGCCAAGCTCAAGTAGTTTTGGAGCGGTTTTCTTACCAATTCCAAACATGTTTTCAATAGGCAATGGCCAAATTTTAGTTTCTAAATCCTTTTTATCTAATAGTAAAGTTAAACCTAATGGCTTTTTATAATCTGATCCCATCTTAGCCATAAATTTATTTTGACCTACCCCAATAGAGCATTTCAACCCTGTTTTTGCCAACAACTGGAATTGAAAATCAAATAGAAATTCATAAATTTCATCTCTGCTTTTGTCTATTAAAACATTAGTGGAATCCACATAACATTCATCTATTGAAGCCATTTCAATTAAAGGAAAAGTCTTTTTTACTTCATCAAAAAAGAATTGACTTTGTCTGCTATATTCATGGTAGTCACCTGGAATATTTATTAATTTTGGACACAGACGATATGCCTCTGATATAGGCATACCAGAGCGAACACCATACTTTCTTGCCTCATAATTTGAAGTTGCAATAACCGCTCTTCCTATATTTCCACCAACAGAAAGAGGCTTGTCTTTATACTCTGGATGCCTATTCATTTCTACTTGAGCAAAGAAGGCATTTAAATCAATATGGCATATATATTTCATATTCTCATAATAGCATAAATTTTAACAAATTTCATTAAAACAACATTATTTTAAAATAAAAGTTGGTTATTTAATAAAGTACTTAAAAATATAAATTATTCCTTGTTTTTTCTAAATACACTTACTTGGAATTTCCATTAAAAGTTAACTTAACAACTTTATTTTAAATCTAAGCCTTGCTAAGTTTATTTTTCTCTTTATTTGCCTCACTAAATAGCTCTTTAGCTGCATCTAAACTAGCTTTGCTATTTTCATTTCCACTCAATAACATGCCTAGTTGTTTTATTGATTCGTTATTATCGAGTTCCTTTGCGGATGTCACAGTAATGTCATTTACAACACTCTTTTCTATATAATAAGTCTTATCAAAGAAACAAGCTACTTGGGCCAAATGAGTAATACAAATAACTTGAGTATCCATCGATACCTGATACAATTTTAATCCAGCTTTAAAAGCAACATTTCCAGAAATACCAGTATCAATTTCATCAAAAATTAATAATTGCGAAGGATCAGCATTTTGCAAAACTACTTTTAATGCTAACATTATTCTAGATCCTTCTCCTCCACTCGCAGCATCTTTTAATGAGGCAAAATCAAATCCTTTGTTAAGCCTAACAACAAAATCAACTACATCGATTCCATCGACATCAAATAAATCTTTTTGATGAATCTTAATATTAAATCCATCTTCAGCCAAGGATAGTCCAGACATTTCCAAAGATACTTTTTCAGCTAAAATCTTAGAGATTTTATCTCTTTCTTTTGATAATTCTTTAGCATTTTTAAAGCATTCTTCCTTTAATTCAGCAATGTGTTTTTCTTTCTTTTCTTTTTCGTCCGAGAAGCCCTGAAGGCTGTCGTACATATCTTTCATCGTTTTATATTTATCCAAGATTTCTTTAGTTGACTTTCCATATTTTCTTCTAATTTCACCCAAATCAAAAAGTCTTTGGTTAAGTCTATCAATCTCATCAGCATCGCTATCCATTTGGGCTGAAGCAATTTCATTGATGTAACCATCAATCTCATTGAATTCTTCTTTTATTTCATTTGCCTTATCTGCCAAGGAAGTTCCATCTAAATCATTTAAGCAAATTTTGATTTGATTCTTGATTTCTTCATATGAATTAATCAATCCGCTCAATTGAGATAAAGAATCATTAATCTTTTCCTCATTAGAAAGATCATTAAGTCGCTTCTCGCAGTCTTCAATTTCATTTTCCTTAATATGAATTTTTTCTATCTCCTCAATTTTAAATCTTAAGAATTCAGGATCTTCTTTTTTAGAATCATTAATAAAAGTCTCATAATCTTTTTGAGCTAATTTATAATTCATCAAGCTATTTGAGAATGAATCTTTCTTTTTTTGTATATTCTTCCCACCAAACTTGTCCAATATGTCTAATTGCCCTTTTTGAGTGAATAATGATCTATTAGAGCCTTGAGAATGAATGCTTACTAAATCTTCACAAATTCTTTTAACCATTGATTGAGTGGCAGTTTCACCATTTATTTTCCTAGTCACCGCTCCTTTAGCAGTGAATGAAGTCGAAATTATCAATTCATTAGAATCATCTAAGTAATCTTTTAAGTAATCATTACTTTCAACATATTTATCGTCTAAAGAGAAGACACATTCAATAAAGGCTTTCTTCTCAGGATTTCTTATCTTAGAAAGGCTTGCTTTAGCACCACAGCAAACAGATATGGCGTCTATTATTACACTTTTACCGGCACCAGTCTCTCCTATTAAAACTGAGAATCCTTTATCGAATGACAATTGTATATTATCAGCTACAACGAAGTTTTTTATAGTCAATGAATTGAGCATATCTTTTCATCTCCTTATAATGAATATAAGCCTTTTAGGATGATTTTATATCAATTACAGATAAAATTTGTCTTTTTACCGATTCTACATCCAATTTTAAATCTTTATATAACTTCTTGTTTGTTCCAAACGTGATGAATTCCTTCTTAAAAGCAAAGGAAATCACTTCACCTTGAAAACCACTCTTAAACAATTTACTATTCAAAATCTGGCAAGTTCCATCTTCAATCCCATAGGGATCATAGATAAATATCTTCTTATAATTCATCAATTTATCTATATTAAATCCAGCCAATAAATCAGTTATCATTCCGATATCAAATTTGTTAAATTCATTTATCAATTCAAAGCCTTTAGGACCTATTCCAAGAATCAATACATCAGATTTTCTTTCTTCAATGATTAAACCAGTCTCCAAAGGTTTATAAAATTTGGAATTATTATCTAAATCAAAAGCTTTTTCTTTAGCAATCCTTACAAATATCGGACCATTGTCATCGAATTCATATCCTACAACAAAATCTCTGAATTGTTTTCCAAAATAGGCCATATAACACCTGCAATTAGGAATCGAATTAATCATCGATACATCATAGATTCCATGATGAGATGAACCATCGCCACCGTTCAATCCCGCACGTTCTACAATACACAATACAGATGTTTTTTGTCTTGCAATATCTTCGAGAATCTCATCATATGCACGTTGTTGGAATGTCGAATATTCAATTACAATCGGATGTGCCCCTTTTAAACTCAAGCCCCCAGCAAATGTCATTGCGTGTTCTTCAGAGATTCCAACATCAAAGCATCGATTTTGATATTTATTGAATACATTTTGTAAATTTGATCCGACAACCATCGCAGGATCTATAACAACAGCTTTTGTGTCAATTTCAAGCCTTTTATCTATAGAAGAAGCTAACACTTTAGAATATGTAATTGCGTCTGATTTATCCAGAAATTTACCAGAATAGTAATCAAATGGTCCAACACCGTGATAGAGTCCATTTGAATCGTCTAAAGCCGGTTCATAACCCAACCCTTTTTTAGTAAGCATATGAATTACTATCGGACCTCTTTTATTGAGTTTAGCTCTTTTAAAGGCATGATCGACTTTCTTCACGTCATTTCCATCGATAGGACCGATATAAGAAAATCCAAGATTCTCAAAAATATTAGATCCTAAAAGACTTTGTTTAAAAGAATCCTTCATCTTTTTAAAACAAGTATAGATCCATCTTGTAATCTTGTTTTTTCCAAACAAATTATAAAAAAGCTTGGCGCCTCTTCCATAAAACAATGAGTTTCTAATCTTACTAGACCATTTTGCTAAAGCACCTTTAGCTTGTTGAATAGACATTCCGTTATCGTTAAAAACGATGATCATCCTGGAATTAGGATCAGCGCCAATATTATTTAATGCTTCGAAAGATAAGCCTGATTCTAAAGCTCCATCCCCAATTATAGCCACAGTAAAACTATTTAGATCATTCAATTGTTTTGCCTTTTCCATTCCATAAGCGATAGAAAGGGATGATCCAGAATGACCCGTTGAGACTTTATCAAAGTTGCTTTCATCCTTATCTAAAAAGGGTGCTATTCCACAATCTTCCCTTATATTAGATATATCCCTACCAGTCAAAATTTTATATGTGTAGCTTTGATGTCCTGTATCAAATATCAAATCATCATTCAAAGCATCGAAATTACGCAGCAAAGAGACAGTTATTTCGACCATTCCAAGATTACTAGACAGATGCCCGCCATTTTTTGATACAACATCTATTATTTTATTTCTTAAATCATGGCAAAGTATCTTGCAATCTTTATAATTCAAATTTTTGACATTAGAAAAACTAGGATTTGATAAAGCTTCCTTTGATTTATCCTTGCCTTTTTTAGCCATTATTCCTCGTCTGATCCTTTGGTCGAAGATGAAGAAATCTTATCGACTTTTTCTTTCAATGCATCGAGTCTTTTACCCATCTCAGCCAGGACTTTTTGTCCTTTTTCTCCGATTTTAATTTGCTCATCCAAAGATAAACCATCATCTTGAAGATTAGATAAAATCTGATTTATCTCATTTTCCAATTCTTGATAAGACATTTTTGAATAATCAGTTTTCTTTTCCATATCAATTTCCTTCTTTCACTTTTTCGACCTTGGAAGTGATCTTTCCATCAGCCAATGCTGTCTCAACTATATCCCCTATTTTAACATCTTTAATAGATTTTACTGAATGGCCATTATAAGAAACAAACGCAAATCCTCTTTTCAAGGTTTTATAAACGCTGGTAGCTTCAATCATCGAACTATAATTAAGATATTTTTGATAAGCTTTTGTATAGTCATTTTTTATCAAAGTAATAAGTTGCTTATCATACAAACTTAGATTATTATTAGCTTTTAATAAGTTTTGATTCAGCAGAGATTCAAGATTGCTTTTATATTTTGTATATTTTAATTCCATGTTCTTTAGCTTTTCTTTAGGGGCTAAAGAAATTAATTTTCTTTCACATTCACTCAAAAGCAGTCTTTCATTGTTTATCAAACTATTTAATTTATCCACCAATGCATTTTTATATCTTTCATAATCGCTGGACAATTCTTTAATGCTTGGATTTATTAGATTTGCAGCATCAGTAGGTGTTATAGCAGTCATGTCAGCAACTCTATCACATACAGAGACATCAATAGTATGACCGATTGCGGTTATCACAGGACATGGGCTTTTAATAATCATAGCGACAACCTTTTCTTCATCGAAACAAGCCAAATCGCCTTTACTTCCTCCACCTCTGGCAAGAATAATCACATCAGGTTTAAAAGCAAAAGCTTGTTTAAAAGCTGCACATATAGAATCAGGGGCAGAAGCACCTTGAACGATAGCACCAAATAGTTTCGTTTCCTCGGTTGGGTATCTTTTAGACAATGTGTTCAAAACATCTTTGTATCCGGCAGCTTCGGATGAAGAGATTATCGCGAGTCTTTTTACAAAGCGAGGAATAGGTCTTTTCCTTTCTTCATCTAAAAAACCAGCCTTATATAGTCTTTCCAAAAGCTGTTTCTTCTTCAATAAGTTAATACCTTCTTTACTCTTTAACACTTCCAAAGAAGAAATTATCAAAGAAATAGAAGAATTACCTTCATAGAAATTTAAACCAGCCCTAATCCTAATAACATCTCCGACTTGATATTTAACTGTCATCTTAGCTGCAGTGCTAGCCCAGATAATTCCTTGAATCTTTGCCTGCCTCAACGATGAAGTAGTTGAATCTCTAAGGCCTAAATAAACATGACCATTTCTAATGTTTTTGCTTTCAATCTCAGCATCCACGTATAGGCCTTTAAATTGAGGCTCATCAAAAGTCTCTTTTAATATTGAACAAAGCTCACCGACAGTAAAGACTCTTATTTGTTCGGGATAATAGTTCACTTATCTTCACCTCCTTTGCCATCATCTTTTATATCGGCATCAGAAGTATTTATGTATTTGCTCTTTTCAGCTTCAAAAGGAGCTTTTAATCCACCGAGAGGTTCTTTTTGAACATCGATAGCTTCATTCACTATTTTTTGAATCTCGTTTTCGGAAGGAACTTCCATCTCTTTGACATCCACTTCGACTTTCTCATTGTCTATAACATCACCTAAAGCATTGTGCAACACTTTGTTTAAAACTGCATTTAAATATTTGGTTTCAGCATCATCAACATATTTTCTAGCGATTTCAATCGCTTCATTTATCGATATTTCAAGAGGAACAGCTTTGACCAACACAGTCTCTGAATATGAAACCATAAAAATAGCTTTGCTGATCCATGAGAGACGATCAAAAGACCAATTTATAAGGTATTCATTGACACGATTTTTTATTTCATCTTGATTGAGAAGAGCTTTAGCAAAGACATCTACATAGACTGGATCAATATCTTTAAATTTGCACATAAAAGCTCCACAAAGTATCATCTTTGCATCAAAATCCATATGAAGTGATTCATAGATCAATGCATCATATACACTAAATACAGTCTTCTCTCTGATAGTTCGCCTTGTCATGAACATAATAAAACTCGTCCCCCTTAAAAAAGCTTATATATATTATCACAAACTACTAAATTTTTAGATTGTCTTTCCAGATATTTCGATTCTGAAAGAGATATCAGGCATACAAGCCTTTATTGCGTCTTTAAACTCGACCAATACCTTATTACCAATTTCCATCTCATTTGAACTAGAAGAATAAATCAAAAACACTTTGGCGACAAAGGTATTACCCTCTTTTTGCAATGTCACATCATCATCAGAAAATGAGAAAAACATATTGGAATCGGGATTTTTATCTTGCACTTGTCTCAAAGCACATTTTACCAAGTCAATAAAAACAGTAGTCTTTACGAGAACCTTGTTCCTTCCATCATCGCTTACAACCATATACAAACCTAATTTAGAGTTCATACATTAGTTTCCTTATCTAATGCCTTTTTAATAGACAAAGATATACGTTGTCTTTTAACATCGACTTCTAAGACTTCCACTTTGACAACTTGACCGACATGAAGGACATCAGAAGGCTTGGATATTCTTCTATTGGCAATTTCAGAGACATGAACTAAGCCATCCTTATGAACACCCAAATCGACAAAAGCACCGAAATCAGCTATGTTTCTAACAGTTCCTTCCAACACCATTCCGACCTTCAAATCTTCGATGGAATGCACCGCATTAGATAATTTTGCAGTCTTGAAATTACCTCTAGGATCTCTTCCAGGTTTAGACAATTCCTCGATTACAAGCTTTACAGTATATGGATCAGACCCAACATTTCCAGCAACTTCTATAAATTTGTTTTCATTATTATTCTTAATAAATTCTTGAGCTTTTTCAACAGAATCTATTCCATATAATGAAACAATATGTCTAGCGATTTCATACGATTCAGGATGAATTCCTGTATCATCGAAAGGCTCATCGCCTTTAACCCTTAAGAAACCAGCTGCATTCTTAAATGCAACAGGTCCAAATCCTTTAACCTTATGAAGTTGTTCTCTATTCTTAAAAGGACCATTTGCAGTTCTAAAATCGATTACAGATTGAGCGAGTTTTGATGAGACACCTGAAACATAGGAAAGTAATGAGACGGAAGCGGTGTTTAAATTGACACCGACATAGTTAACACAATCCTCGACAACCTTTCCCAAGTTCTCTTTCAAACCTTTTTGATCCATATCATGTTGATATTGACCAACACCAGCTGCTTCAGGAGGAATCTTTACCAATTCTGCCAAAGGGTCTTCCAATCTTCTAGCTATAGATACTGAAGATCTCAAATTAACATCGTAGTCAGGAAATTCCTTCTCCGCTAATGGTGTAGCAGAATATACTGATGCTCCAGCTTCACTCACAACGATGACTTGAGTATCAAATCCGTTGGTCGAAATGACTTCTTTCAAGAAATCAGCCGATTCCCTAGATGCTGTTCCATTTCCTAATGCTACAGCTTGAACTTTATATTTTCTTATCAAATCAGCAATAATTTTTAAGGCCTCATTATACCTTTGACCTTTTCCTAATGTAGGATAAACTACAGAAGTAGCTAAAACATCATTGCTCGAGGATATTACACAAATCTTGCATCCATGAGCATATCCAGGATCAAATCCCATAATTGTTTTTCCCATCAATGGAGGGAATAGCAAAATATCTCTTAGATTCTTTGAAAAGACACTCAAAGCTTCCTCTTTAGCTTTGTCCAACAAATCTCCCCAAACATCATTGGTGACAGAAGGAAGAATCAATCTATCGAAGCTATCTTCAACAGCGACTTCGATCAAATGACCATATCTAGAAATCTTAGGTTTCTCATGAGCCAAGATATAAGAGACAATTTCAGTCTTAGGCAAAAGCAAGGCCTTCTTCAATACTTTTTCTCTTTCGCCTCTCGATATAGCTAAAACTTGATGGCCTTTGATTGTGGCAACCCCAAGCCTCAATCCGACATAGTTATCATAAGTCAAAACTTCGCTATCTTTAACTTTGGATATTTCGAATATTCCAGATTTATAAGCCAAAGACTTAATAAATTTTCTATATCCTTCGTTGTCGGAAATTCTCTCTGCAAGAATATCCAAAGCACCTTGAATACATTCATCAACAGTCTTATAGTTCTCACAAATATAGTTCTTAGCTACTTCATTTAAGTCACCGACAGGAGAAGTTAAAATAAAGCTCATCAAAGGTTCCAATCCAGCTTTGATAGCTTTAGATCCTCTAGTCTCCCTCTTAGGCTTATAAGGACGATAGATATCCTCCAGTTCAGTCAAATTATCGCATGAATCTATTCTAGCTTTAAGCTCAGGAGTAAGTTTTCCAAGACCTTCTATAGTATTTAAAACAGTCTCTTTTCTGTCCGACAACTCGTCAAACTTACTTCCAAGGCTCTCGATTCCACGCAACTGATTTTCATCCAATCCACCAGTTACTTCTCTACGATAACGAGCGACAAAAGGAACGGTAGCTCCTAGACTAAACAAATCTAACGCCGAATCAATTTTAGAAGTTGGAATATTTAATTTTGACGATATATACTCAGATTTTTCCATACTTCCTCCTTATATATTATTTAACGACAATATTAACAATCTTGTTTGGAACAACGATAGTCTTTACGATTTTCTTTCCTTCAGTAAACTTCTTTACTGTTTCTATTTCGTAGCAAGACTTCTTAAATTCTTCTAATTCTTCCTTAGTAGCGTTTACCTTAAAAGGAACCTTGGCTCTGACCTTACCGTTGACTTCAACAGCATAGATTACTTCGTTTGCTTGGCTCTTAGAGCTATCGGCTTTAGGCCATGCCTCGAAGTCTATCAAATCTTTATGTCCCATTAATGACCATATCTCTTCACCTAAATGAGGACAAATAGGAGCAATCATCTTTGCCAAACCTTCTAGCATTGAAACAGGAAGTCTTTCAGCACGATAGAACTCGTTAACCAAGACCATCAAACTTGCAATAGCAGTGTTGAAATGTAAGTCTTCAAAATCGTGGGTTACCTTTTCTATTGTTTGGTTATAAATGGTATCCAAAGGGGCATAATCATCTTTGGTCCAACGAGAGCGCAATGAATCATCGACATACAATCTATAAATTCTTTCGATGAACTTTCTAGCACCGCTAGGCCCATTAGGATTCCAAGGTAAACCTTGATCCAATGGTCCTTTGAATAATTCGTACAATCTCAAGGCATCAGCACCATATTCATTTATAACTTCATCAGGGGATACTGTGTTTCCTCTGGATTTGCTCATCTTTTCACCATCAGCACCTAAAATAATACCTTGGTGACGTAGTTTTTTGAAAGGTTCAGGACACTTGAAAATTCCCATATCATAAAGGAATCTGTGCCAGAATCTTGCGTATAACAAGTGTAAGACAGCATGTTCTGCCCCACCCACATACAAATCGACAGGTAGCCAATGCTCTAGCAATTTAGGGTCTCCGATTTCATTTTCATTGGTGGGATCGATATATCTTGCATAGTACCAACAAGATCCTGCCCATTGAGGCATTGTATTAGTCTCTCTATGGCATGGAATTCCATTCCAATCCACATTAAGCCATTCCTTAGCTTTTGATAGAGGAGGCTTGCCGTCTCCAGCCGGAGTATAGTCATCCAATTCAGGCAAGACCAAAGGCAGATCTTTGAAATCCAAGGCATGAATCTTATATTCATCATCATCTTCATGAACTACAGGAATAGGTTCTCCCCAATAACGTTGTCTAGAGAAAATCCAATCACGAAGCTTGTAATTTACCTTAATTCTTCCAGCTTCTTTTTCAACCAACAAATTGACAATAGCTTCTTTAGCTTCTTTGATCATCATTCCATCAGCCACACCAGAATTAATATGAACACCATCTTCGGTGAATGCAGCCTTAGATATATCGCCACCTTTAACTACTTCAATAATAGGTAAGTTATGTTTCAAAGCGAAAGCATAATCTCTTTCATCATGGGCAGGAACAGCCATGACAGCACCAGACCCATAAGACCCTAAAACATAATCCCCGATATACACAGGAACTTTCTTACCATTCACAGGGTTGATGGCATAACTTCCTGTAAAGACACCGGTCTTTTCTTTATTCAAAGATGTTCTTTCCAAATCTGATTTTCTTTGGCATTCATTTATATAGTTTTCAACCGATTCCTTTTGATCTTCGGTAGTTATTTCTTTTACCAAAGGATGTTCGGGTGCTAAGACAACATAAGTACATCCATATAATGTATCTACTCTAGTGGTAAAAACAGAGAATTTTTTATCAGTATTTTCTATCTTGAAATCCACTTCTACTCCTTGGCTCTTACCAATCCAGTTTCTTTGCATTTGAATAGTGGAGCTGGGCCAATCCAAATCATCCAAACCAGCTAAAAGCTTGTCACCATAAGCAGTGATTTTCAAGACCCATTGCTTCATAGGAATACGAACGACAGGGTATCCACCTCTCTCGCTCTTTCCATCTATTACTTCCTCATTAGCCAAGACAGTTCCTAAAGCAGGACACCAATTGACTGGTCTTTCACCATAATAAGCCAAATCCTTCTTAAACAATTGAATGAAAATCCATTGGGTAAACTTGTAATATTTAGGATCAGATGTCTTTATTACACGATCCCAATCATATGAAAAACCACAACGCTTTAATTGTCTTATAAAATTATCGATATTAATATCGGTAAAAGGACCTGGATGTTTGTTATTCTTTATAGAATATTGTTCAGCAGGTAATCCAAAAGAATCAAATCCCATCGGATGAAGAACATTGTATCCTTGTGCTCTTTTGAATCTAGAATAAGCATCGGTGGCTGAATAACCTTCTACATGACCGACATGAAGTCCTTGTCCAGAAGGATAAGGAAACATATCCAATACATACATTTTAGGCTTTGAAAAATCTCTTACATCAGTCTTGTAAGACTTGTTTTCTTCCCATACCTTTTCCCATTTTTTCTCTATAGAATCACTATCGTACATACTTCACTCCTCCAAAAAACTATATTTTTGACACAAACATTATTTTACGACATCCATCATTTCTTTTGTAGTTAAACTAGCAAGGTCTTTAAAAACTGAGCAAAATCTATTTGCTATAATTTAAAAATTAAATCAAACAATTTTCCTTTTCCATTCACCATTCTCATCTTTATAGAAAATAATGTCAGTCAAACTATCATTGTCATATATTTGCCATATGGAATCCATATCCATAGCCCATTGTTCTTCTTTAATATTTTCTCTTTTTTCAAATATGAGGTGACCTTCAACAGAGTCTTTTAATTCCCCTACAAATTCATCAGTTTCGTAGAGAAATACGATGTACATATCTTGACCTTTTAAAGTCTTGAATTCCATCAAACCCTTTAAAACAGGATTAGATATCGATAATCCTGTTTCTTCTTTTACTTCTCTGATTACAGACTGAACAAGGTTCTCGCCTTTTTCAACATGACCACCGGGCAATGTCCAACCAGGCCAGTCATGTTTTGTACGCATTTGAAGCAAGACTCTGCCATCCTTGTCTTTGACAAGGCACATATTAGTCAATTCAGCTTTTAATGTTCTATCCATAACTTATATAAAATTTCCAATCCACTTAATATTATCATTTAAAACAAATAATATTATTAATTCAGTGTATTTTGAACACGCTATCTTATAAATTTAGGAAAAGATATCTTTTAGTTCAATCTCTTTAAATTCACCTTCTTTCAAATCAGGAGGCAAAACTAAAACACCTATTTGAATTCTTTTCAAATCAGTTACTTGATTATCGATTTTTTCAATCATCCTTTTGACTTGGTGGAACTTACCTTCGCAAATAGTTAATTCCAAATGATTTGAATCTATTTTCTTTATCCTTTTAGCCTTGGTCTTATATGGTTTATCATTGCCATCCAATAAAGTCATCTCATTCATCAGCACATTCTCGTCTTTAATAGGAAATTGTGTTGTCACTAAATAAGTCTTATCGACTTCCTTATTGGGAGAGATGATGTTATGCAATAAAACTCCATCATTTGTGACCAATAAAAGACCAGTAGTATCTTGATCTAATCTTCCGGCGACATTAAGACCTAATCTTCTATATTTAAGTGGAAACAAATTCAAAACAGATGGATAGACTTCATCCACATTCGATGACAAATAACCTTTAGGCTTGTTTAACATCAATAAGACCTTTTCTTTATAAAATACAGGATTATCGAAAAAAGTTACGACATCATTATTAGGATCAATATCATAACTAGAATCTCTAATTATTTGACCATTGACAGTCACAGCTTCCTTCTTCAAATAAGATTTTATTTCTTTCCTTGAAGCATATCCCAAATTCGATAAGAATTTATCTAAACGCATATATCTATTAGCCATCCTTTAAGACGATTCTATTCTAACAAATAAGTATTTATTTTGAATTTGTTTAGGAATATGAAAGGATGGATACTAAGATTTATAAAAAAATCCAGTCAATTTAGACTGGATTCAATCTATGAAGATTAAAAATCAAAGTTGAGAAGCTTTATCAGGGGCAGAATAATTATCACCGTCTTTAGTAACATCTATAGTCAATTTCACCGTGAAAGAAGCCTTTCCGTCACCATAATTGTCAAATCTAGAAGTGTAACTTCCTGATAAATTTAATTCCAATGATTTGAACTTCTCGTTTTCTATCAAATAATCCATATTAGTTGCAGTCAATACTATGGAATCCTTTTGATAAGAACCCATCAATTTAATGTCTTTAGACAATGTAGGATCTATAACTGAAGAATCGTTCAACATATCGAAAATAATAGGGACAGCTTTGTTATTCAAAGGCATCGAATAAGTAGTAACTCCACTCTTTGTTGATGTTTGAATAAAAGAAACATAATCTTTTGAATAAATTGAATCATCGGGTAGATAGAAGAAATAATCAGTTTCCTTGGCAGTCACTTCTGTAACTGGATTTTTTCCAAGGAGCTTCTTCCACACATAATGGGCCTGTCCATCACTAGTAACGCCCCTAGCATAAGAAAAATCTTTTATGTTTGAATCATCTTTGCCATAGTTATCAGCAAATGTAGAATCAAATTCAGCATTGTTATCGAAGAAATTCACCCCATCCTTGATATTCCTTTTGGCTTTTCCCTTGATAGTTGACTTGAACTTGTTTCCGCCTTCATATTCTACATTCGTTTCAACTCTAAAGTCATGAGCAGAATTAGTTAAACTCTTATAAGCCGATTGGGCATCTTTAATAATGTTCAGTTTTTCATTTATCTGCTCATTATTAACGATGAATCCATCGATCACAGGTTCTTCCAAGGTCAATGGCTGATTCATCGATTTCATTTGAATGGTATATAGGAATTGAAGGACTTGACCAGAAACAGACACTGAAAATTGATAGGTGTATTTATCAAAAACTCCATCCTTGAAATCCAAATACAAATGATAGTCAGGAATTGTCTCAGGCAATTGCCCAACAAACATTTTTATAATTGGATTGTTTATCAATCCCAATATTGATTTGACAGTATTAGAAGCAGATTCCTTAGTAGTCAATTCAAATCTCTTACCATCACCTGTTACAGTCTTAATATCATCTTCTCCGTATTCAAATACGGCTTTAGCATAAATTGAATAATCATATTTAAAAGATGCATCTACTTGTTTTTCTTCATATTTGTTGACTTTACCATCCTCATTTTGATTGATGGTAACAAAATCAGTTCCCTTTCTAATTTGATGCTCTGTACCATCTATTAGCAAACCCTTAGATGAAACACGTTTAGCTAAATAATTGACATCTCCGGTTTTAGAATACTTCACATTTCCTACTCTAAGTCCTTGAGCCAATGTTTTGTTTCCTGAAGTAGTAACTGTAATATGAAGATTTTCATCATATTCAAAACTATCGGCGTCCCACAATGATTGACGCTGCTTTAAAAATGCTTCTTTAGCTGTCAACCATTTGGCATACAAGGTAGTATTGCTATTTATTGTCAAAGGAAAGCTATCAACAGGTTGGGTTAAACCACTATCTAAATACCAACCATCAAAAATATATTCAGCCTTAGTAGGAGTTGCAGGTTTTTCAATGGAAGATCCTTTGACAACTTCTTGGGAATTAACTGAAGATCCACCATTAGTATCAAAATTTACTGTACACTTTTCATCAGCTTTTTGTGTCTGATTTGGTTTGGCTGCGGAACCAGTATTATCGTTTCCACCACAACTAGTCACTGATAACAAACTCAAACAGGATAACATAGTCAATAACGACAAACCAATCTTGTTCTTTTTCATAACTATTCTTTATAAAAGTTTTAACTATTGTTGAATGATTCAACATATCAAACATAAATAAGTCAAAGCTTTAATAAGAATTCCTTTCATTTTTCTTATCTTTAATAATATAATTTACCCCCCGCCCTCGCTCAATTAGTCGCTACCTACTCATTTAATGAGAAATTAGCGAAGAATGTTGCTTTCTTATCTATTTCACTCATAAGTCCTAATTTATCCTCTCAATCGGCTTAGAAGTGCCTTCAGTAGTGGCTTTAGGCTCTTCTGCCTTTACGGCATTGACTTTGACGTCAGCGCCTTTTAATTTGGCAATCTGAGCCTCAAGCTTCTTTACCTCAGCGTCCTGCTTTGCCTTAAGCTCTTCCTGCTTTTTGGCAAGTTTGTCAGCTCTAAGCTTAGCCTTGGCTGCTTCCTTTTCTGCTTTTGCCTTATCAGCAGCTGTGGCAGTTTCAGAAGCTATAGTAGCCCTTGCTTCAGCGACCTTGCTGTTCTCGGTGGTGAGTTCGGCTATTTTTTTGGAAGTACTAGCTTTTTGAAAGTCAGTAGCTATTCCAAAGATAGAACCTGCTAATCCACTGCAAGCTAGGGTTTCAGTGATGACTGCGGTCCAGTCGAACTCTGGGGAGAGGACATATCTTCCCCAGCCGCCAAGCGCCCAGACATTGATTATGGAGCCGATGAAAGCTAAGACAAAGGGTAAGACAAAGAGCCATTTGGTTATGACGGATTTATCAACACCGTTCTTGTTTGCCCAAGCTTCAGCTTTCTTCTTGATAGGAGCCTTGATTATCTGTGTCAAGCCAAAGGCAATCACAATAATAAGCAATCCCCCAATTCCATAATCGGTTAGGAACTTAGTGAAGTTTTCCATATCCTTTTTCCTTTCTCACCAGTTTAGAGACATATGAGAGGTCTTTGTTTTAAACTAATTCATAGATTTTCAGACTGTTCCAAACGCTTTTTGAAGTGGTATTTGACATGATGGTCAGAGTAGTATTTTCGCTTAAATTGCCATATTAGTTTACTCTTTCTTTCTAAACAGCATTGGTGGCTTTAACAGCATCTCGGATTTGGGTTTCTGTTTTAATGCCAAGTGCATTCTTGATTGATTTAGCTTCGGCTGACTTCTCTTTGAATTCAGCTAATAGAGTATTCCATTCCTCATCAGTAATTGTTCCTGCTGCATGTTGAATAGCTTGCGTGTTGAACCAATCAAAGTATTGATTAAGCTCTGCTAGTCTATTTTCTTTGTTCGCCTTTTCTTGAAGTCTTTTTTGTTCTGCTTCTAACTTAGTAGTGTCTTGAACTATCGCTCCGTTTTCTATTTTGCAATAAGGCTTCTGAAGTTTGTCATAGTCGCGTTCGTAAATCTTTATCTTCCTTTTCTCGGATAGATCAAATAGCTTATTGCCATTATCATCCGTTTTCTCCGGATAATATTCTTCCCATGTCTGATAAGGAAGAAATCCAGCGTCTATCTCGCAAAAGCCTAGATATCCGTCTTTGTCTACAATTAGGACTTTCATGTTGCCCCTCCTTTCTTTATAAATTTGACAAGACAATCTTTTTCCAAGTAGCCCCACTTCTTAACCAGTTAATTATCTTAGTCTTCGAATCGGAATCTTGTTCCCAGCAAGATCTGACATAAATTGTTGAACAATTGGAGTATAAATCTGGAATGTATATCTGAACTCCTTGATGTTCTTCGAGTATCTGAATAATTGTTCCCCATTGGTAAATGTTATTTGCTTTAATTCCAAATGGGTCACCTGTACAATCGGTATTGAAATAGCCATTTTCCAAGCCGATATAGTTATAGTCTAGTTTCTTAAGAGGTGCGGTTAAGTTTAATGGTATTGTCATTTTGCACCTCCCAAGTCTAAGTTAGATACTCTCATTGGTTGGGCAACTTCTATACAATCTGAATTTTGGGGCTGAGCTTCCTGAAAAAGTAAGCTTCGTAGTAAGTCCGACTTCGCCTTGGCCATCAATTTGAGTATACCCGCCTTCTTTTTTAGGAAGGAAAATCCAACCATATGAGCTTTTAATGACTCCGAAACCAGCTGGAAGAATGTAGTCAGTACTAAGAATAACTCCTTTAATGCTAACCTTGCATTTAATTTCATTAAGCGAATAATAGAACCATATCTGATCTCCTCCCGACGGAATTGTGACTTGAAAGTCACCATACCATTGGCTGTCGTAAAGCATTTTGCCTCGGAATTGAGTTCTAGCCCAAGCTTCAGTAAGTAACTTAGGCATGGTCTAATACCCCCCCCCGATTTTCGTGGTCTCTCCTTTAGAGTTATTAATACTTATTTGTCTATTGCCCTTTAAGTACTTATTCGTAATTAAGTCCATTTTAATCTCCTTTCCTTAATAGATATTCAAAGTATTTCTGCCTTTAACAATCGTATAGGTGATGTTAGCTGTTCCTTGATTACCTGGAACCTGTACACCTCCTAGGCCTCCAGGGGAATAACTTCCATCTGAATTGTATCTTCTCAACACTGCCGAAAATACTGAGGTATTGTAATTGGTTAACTTAATGGTGGTTTTTCCTCCAGCAATACCTTTTGCTCCGCTAGTTATTTCTACTCTCAAGTTCGGAACATTGGTGAACACACTGACTTCATACTCATCGTTGCTTGACGTGTCTTTTACTCCCGCTAATCCTTCGCCTATGTTATCTGGGATTACTTGGGCTATCAGATTGCCTTCCGCATCATACAAGTAGTGAAACTTGTAAGTGTTAAGTGGGGAATCCGTGCTTACAATAGTATCGCCGTTGTCGATTCTAATTCCTGGTCCAGCTTTCATCTTCTTCTGGTATCCATCGGTGAATACGGTTCCTTCCTTATCAGCTTCGGCTCTTGCAGCAAATATTCTTCGCCACACCGATTCACCTTTTTTCTTGAGTCGATCTATAAATTTTTCAGCCATGGTTTATCCTCCTTTCTATAGATCAATTGTGTGATATTCCACACTGTCGTCGCTATTCTCAATTTTTAGTTTGCCTGTAAGCAAATAGCCAAGGAATGTATAGGTTTCATCAGCATTCTTGACATAAACGTATTTGTAATCCATTCCTTGGTATCCTTTCTAGCTTTGCGAAGCTTCAGTGTCGACAACTGCTATTCCACCGATAGCTAAGTTATTTAGAGAAGCGTCATTAATATTTGGTGCGAATGCAATCATTTGAGAACCTTTGAGCACTCTACCTTTGGCATCAACTTGTACTGCTGAATAAGTTCCAGCTGTTACTCCAGTATTCTTTAAGACTGCGTTGATTGTGGCGTTGGCTGTTCCATCAAAGTTTGCACTTCCCGTGGCATCACCACTTAAGGCGATTGTTCTAGCTGTAGTTAACCGATTGGCTTTTCCTGCTGGTGTCGTTCCAGCTTTCAATTTGCCTATCTCGCTATTTGCAGTGTCAGCATTAGTCTTTGCAGTATTGGCTGTTCTTTGTGCCGTGTCTGCTGCACTCTTGGCATTGTCAGCTTTGGTTTCTACAGCTTTCAATGCTGCGACTGTTGCATATCCCGTTAAATCGATGGTTTGAGTCTCAAGTGGGCTAAGTTCGTAATAACCTCTAGTTCCTTCATTGTTGTCTAATATAGCTGACACCCAGTAATCTGGAGTTCCTGTAGCCTTGATAAAGATATTATCGCCGATCTTCAAGTCGCCTTTAGCCATTTTTTTAAGAGCAGTATTCATGTCTGCTTCCGTATCATATGCAATACCTCTCACTCTGCCTTGTGCTAATGAATAGGCATCGTTAGCCTTAGTTTGAGCATTATTTGCAAGAGTAGTATTGGTTGCAATCTGATTGACTTGAGCTTGAGTGATTGCCACTGTTCCGAGTTTATCGAGATTGACAATGACATCTCCAGTCTCTTTGTTTCCTGTTCCGACTTTAACGGATGTTACTCCAGCTTTTGATGCTAGAGCGAATAAGCTGTTCAAGATTGCTGCTAAGCTAGCTCCCGCGCCTTGTCCAGCTATTCCTCCTTCTGCTTTGATTTGTTCGACAACTGTAGTGAAGAACTTCTCTTCGTATTCTGTAGCAGACACTTTTTCTAAGTATCTTGCTTTGACAGAACTTATTATCTTATTTCCAGCCATGTTCCACCTCCTGTGCTTTCTTTAGTATTTTGGCTATTGACTTCTTTAATTGTATTGCCTTGCAAGATGTAATAATCACCAATCTGTTGTTCTTCTTTAAGAGTAGTTCCAGTAATGATTTTCTCTTCTAGTCTTTGATTTGTTACTTGAATCGCATTTCTAAGATCTAGAATGTCATTCTTGTTTTTCTCAATCTGGACTTGTTGAGCTAGGTCAACTGGACCATCATTGCAACAACTGCTCTTTTTGAAGATTAAGGCTACATCTTCTTTTCGTCTCTTCACATCTTCTGTTTCACCGAACATAAGTACCACATCATTCATGTACTCACCTCCAGTGGTTTGACTTTCTTGACAATCAATCTTCCAATATAGTCTTTTTCTTCTTTAGTCTTGTCTTGATAATGGATTTCAAGATTGTAGAACGAAGCTCCCAATTCTAGTTTAGCGGTTTCCTCCGATGTAAACTCTAGCTTCCAATTATCTTTCTCTTCATCATGAGAAAGCTGAATATTCTTATTTCGGAACAATATTCTCACTTCATCTATTGGAGGATCTTTACTGGATAAGACTTTAAGACTTTGAGAATATGGAAGTCCCTGATAAATGACAATCTCACTATTATTGATAACCGTATACATGTTGAATGTCCTCTTATAAATCTATTGTGTGGTAATCGAATTCGTCATTGACGACATCGATAGGAGTCATCAGAGATTGAAAATCTGAGATTGTCGTTCCGCTCTTTCTAAACTGAGCTATTGGATAATCATAGGAACCATTAATTTGGTTCTGTATATCGGTCTTATTAAGAGATGATGAAGCAGGAACAACTATAAATTCTGCACTTGCATCATCTGTTTCAGCTTTGTAAGTAACTCTTGCTGCTATGTACTGAAGGTCACTTCCTGTTACTGTCACCTTACTAAGGTCGGCTATTCTTTCTTTTTGTGCGAGGAAAAGACGGAATCCTTGAATAGATAGAGTACCTTTTTCCATATATACTTCACTACCAGTTCTAGTAACAGAACATCCATTCAATGAGCCGTTCTGTTTATTAAGCGCCGTATAGTTAAGTAAAGCACCATTAGACACTCCTATTCCTATTCCTAATGGATCATCTTTTCTCTCGAGTAATCTAACGCTCATCTTTCGTTTCCTCCTTTCTAGATATTGACATCGCCTTGATAAATAAAATCTGCATAAAGAGCACCAGCGGCGTTGGTTATTTCAATATCTTTGTAGATGTACCAAGCCCAGTTAAGCCCTGCTAGCCAAGTTGAATACTCCTTGGTCGTTCCAAACGTTTTAAAGGATGCATAATTTCCTTCAATTGTCATAAACATAAACGGATGTGTTGAGCCTGCCCATCCTGCAATAGGCGCACTTACTGTTTGCAAATATCCGTCCCAACTTCCAGTATCATCTGTACTGTAATCGGGAGGCTGATCCATGATATTAAGATCAACTTCCATTCCTCCCCAACCAAAAGTTGAATAGCTTCCATATAAAGCTATTTTTATTTTATTATCTACAATCCTTGGATAGTAATCTCTATAAAGGAAGCTCATATCGGCATCGGCACTCGAATAGACAATTCCGCCAAAGGATTTCACCTCCTTAGCTTGGTAATTTATCTTTGCTTTGAAATTAGCACTTGTAAACCAAAGCCTTATCTTTTTTAAATGCGTCCAGTCAATTCCACAATAAGTTCTTTTACCATTCATACTTTTAGTTGCAAAGCCTGAATAAATATCACTAAGTTTTACTCTTTTTATTGTTATTAAATTGGATAAATCAGAGCCGATTCTAACTCCGCCAAAAGATCTAGACTTTTTAGCCCAAGAGTATCCTGCTGAATTTTTATTATGCTCTTTCTCATTTTCATAGGATTTAAGGGCATCTCGATTACTTGCTTTAATAAGAAATCTTAAATCATCTTGATACGGATGCAATTCTAACTTTGCTAAATCTCCTATGATCTTTCTTCCAGTTATTGTTGCATCTTCTCTTAAATTTCTTGTGCTTTCTCTTGCCGACATATCAAAATCTTGAATAAGATATTTCAAATCGGAGAAAGGATTAGAATCCATTGGTCTGAACTTGAATTGAGCAATTGGCACTCGATAAATTCCATTATTGTATTTATAAAGATTATCTCGGTTACTTCCATTCACGCCATAGTCGTATTCATAATCATTTGCTGAAGAAGTTAACACGATTCGTACTGTCTGGTTTAGAATATCGGAAAGATTAATTTCAATATAAAGAGTGCAGTAATTATCACTTGCTAACGAATCTTGATGAAAGTCATGAACTTTGATTTTTTCCTTAAGCTGTACTTGCCTTCCGTAAACACTAAGCATTCCAGGATTAAGATAAACTACAAGATTAGTTGAATCGAATTCAACTTGGAAAGGCTGAGTATTTCCTGTCTTAATCAATCCAAATGGCGCCTTCTCGCTTGAAGGATCTATCTTATCTTGCGATTCAATTTTTCCGTTTCCTTTTCCATTATAAAAAATAACAGTATCAGGATAGGCGAGAACTTTGACTCCCTTTTGGTTAATGAAATTTACTCCTGTTTGTGGCATTTTAGTATCCTCCAAAAAGATGAACCTTAACTGTCACGTTCTTCAATTTACTATCCGAGCTATATCCAAGAAATCTAAGTTGCTTATTTGGAATATCTATCTTTAATGTTTCTTTGTTATATGAACCATAAACAGGGATTTTTGCTGTAGGATATTTTGTAGAATTATCTTTATGCGTTTGAAGTACAGCACCACTGCCCGAAATTGAATTATCATTTATTGTCACATCATAGATTCCTTCTAAGCGACTCAATGAATTGCTATTTTCAAATGGTATCCACTTAGTTGAATATGTAGTACTGCCGTTTGAGTCGTTTGATTCTATTATTTCTGGAGAATAATTTCTTATAAGAACTGCTTCTTGAAGCAAATAGACTCCTCTTCCAGGTAAATAAAGATTTTCATTTACTCTATTCTTATCTCCGCCCTCAAATCCTCTAGCCTCAGCACACACGTCTGCTTCTGTGGCATAATTAACTCCGACGACCTTTCCATTTTCTTGCTTAAAGACATTATCAAATGGTACACCTGCTATTCTTCCTGTACCTAATAGATTAGTAGCATTTTGAGCTATTCCAGGTTCTAGAGTTGGAATCACTTTATTGACACTTGTTCCATTAACTTTGAATAGGATGATGTCATAAGTGCCTGCGCCATTAAGGCAGTCAGTCTTCTCAGAGCTATCAGCCGTGGCATAAATTCCAACGTCACTCTTGGCATCGTCTTCATTGATTGTCATCTCTAGCTTTATGCAAAACGTCGCATTGTCACCAAAGCTACTGCAATTCACCTCAACATGTGAGTTCTTGCCTATTTCAATAAGTCTTCCGCCGAACATGATCATGCCAGAACTTATATAAAATTTACCATTAACAAGAGAAGCTTGGCATTCGTTATAAACACCTTGAAGGATTCCATTTCCGAGCATGGTGTACCACATACAGGCATCATGAAAAGCAGTAACCTGTTCGTTATTAGGAATCTCTGCTGGAGCTTCAATATTGGTATTCTTTCCATCAATATACCAAGTCCTCTTGCCTGTATTCTTGTCAGTCTCAACATAAGGCATATACCTCTCAAAAGGATTGCTGTTGTTCTTTCTAACAAGAACCAAGTTGTTGCTAGTTACACGTGCTATATCTGCCATAGTCTTCTCCTTTCCTTAGTCATCCATAAACCAAAAGTCTGATAATCTTCCAAACGTCAGCGTCTTATTTCCTTTGCTATCAGTCTTAATAGACATGACAGGAAGTTCTTTTATAGTATTCTTGGCTCCGTTTGCATAATCAGCTGGAAGATACTGATTGATGACACCGATGTATCTAAAGTCCACATCATCAAGAGTTGAACCAAGCTTACTATTGAGATTGATTGTTACCTTATCTTTGTATCGATTCTCGTTGAGCTTTTGAATAGCCTCAGCCTTTGCTTCGTTAAACGCCACTTCTTCTTTTGACTTATTTTGTTCTTCCGCTTCATTATCGTAATCGGCTGGATCTTTATAGACTGTCTCAATTCTTGGAGGATAGAGTCTGTTGTCTTCTTTTGAATTGTATGAATCACTTACCTTGTATTTGTTAGTTAGATAGTAAGTTTTATTACTTATTCCATTAGTTGCTATAACTCGGTTGGTAACGTTTTGAGTATTAGTCATCTTCACATCATAATCACTAAGCTTTATGTTCTTCTTCTCAGTAATTCTCATTGCCTTGAAGACTAGCTTATACTGATTCTCAATTGCATCTATCTGAGCTTCAGCAACAACTACCACATCATAGACATTGCAAGCTGTCTGGATAACTTTCCAAAGACTTTGAACTTTCTTATCTCTTGATATTGCCTCTTCATCCCAGTCACTTGCTGATAGGACAGTAAGGTCAGAAGTATCAACCTCGTAAGTAATTCCTAAGTCTAATCCTTGTGAACCGCTTGTTCCGTCTATTCTCTGCTTAAGAAGATAATCGAATAACGACTTGACAGAATTGATAACGTATTCACCATCCTTATTCTTCTCTCCTAGGTCAAGCATTACTGATTGGTTGAAGAGCTGTCGGCAGTCAATTCCGCTTATCGTAGTAAGCCCATCCTTGGTATTAGGAATGCCGCAGAAGGAAAGATACTCAATCTTGCCTGTATTGCTAAACATGGCAATGTAGCAAGCATTCTTGGAGTTCTCGAATCCCTTGCAGGTCAGCTTGAACTCATCAAACTCATAAGCCTTCCTCGTAAGAGACCACTCGCTGATGATGTGCTGGGTCCATTTGCCAAGAGGCTTGAACTCCTTGTCATAGAGGCACGCCCAGCTCATGAGATGTACCTCACGTAATGGACTTCACAGCTCGCTTCCTCATTATCAAGAGAAGCAGTGATCTTGCTTCTTCCAGGATTAGCGAATAAGAAGGAATCCTTCGACTTATCAAGAGCATCGAACATATCCTTGGTCGTAGTTACTCCAGTCCCTGCATTAGTTTCAGATAGATAAACCCTATTGTTAAATGCATCGATAGTAAGTGTCTCGCCTTTAGCCAGTGTTGTTCCGGCTCTGAACTGGACTGTGCCATAAGTCTCCCCATTGGTCCCGTCATCGTTCATCTGAGTGATGTTGACGAACGGAGCTGTCATCGGTCCTTTAAGGATGACCTTAATAGGAACCTGTTTGAGGTATTCGTTCTCGATCAAGTTCGAATCGGAATAAGCGCCACCTCCGTAGAAGTAAGGATAAGCATAGTTGTAAATCTTCCCCCTATGGGTGTTGTTAATCATGATTGAGAAGAAGTCTCTCTCATAGAACGGAGACAAGGGCTGCATCGTCAGTTCAGCCGATACGTAAAAGTCGTCTCTTCCCTTTAGGTCAACATTGATTATTGCCAGCTCGACATATCTTCTGATTCCGCCAAGCTCAAAGCTGAAGCGGATATGATACTTCTCAAGATTGTTATAAGTGGAAATCCAAGCCATGAAGTTTTTGTACTTCTGATAGGCATTCTCGCCCTTCCACATTGCCGTGAGCTTTATGTTCTTCTTTTTAAGCGTCTGCTTAAGAACGTAGTCAATCGTATCGCCAGCGACTATCGTGACTTCCTGCTGGAAGCCTAACCCGCTAGGAAAAAGAATGAAATCAGTTTGAGGCATTGTTACTTGTCCGTTAATTGTAACCGCCTCTCTTGTTTCTAGCTCCAAAACATCGAACTTAATAGTGGATACGATGTTATCGCCGATTATATAGTCATATCTTGCCATCCTATCCTCCTATCCTCCTATCAGGACTCTCTTCTTTTCAGTGAGGTAGTCCGCCATTTCTTCATAATCAACATCTTTACTGATGTCATTATTCATTGTTGAATTGTCATAGTAGTTATTGGTTGTGTTATAGGTGTTTCCTTGGCTACTGGCGTTATTTCCTGTTCCCTTTTGGTTATTCTCCTCAAGGGTGGAGGAATCGTCAACAAAGCCACTTGTATCGATTACAGGGATGTTATTTACCTCAGTATCTGTTCCTACTGTGCTACCGATAGCAATTCCAGCCGCCACCGATCCTGCAAGGGCTAATGCTCCTAATGTCAATGCTGCAAGAGCTATGTTTCCAGTTCCGACATGAAGCGCCGCCAGCATAGTTATAAGCCCAGGAAGCAAAGCCATAAGACCCCCAAATACTGCAAGGGCTACAGCACCTCCTGGTCCTAAAGCTGTGAGAGCTTTACCAATAGCAGTGATGATTGGAGCGATTCCTTTAATTAAAGTTACTAACCCCTCAATCATTGGCTTAAAGCTCGAACCTAAATCAGCAACAAGTTTCTTTATAGTTTGACCTAAGTAGTCGAAGGTATCTTGTAACTCAGCGCCTTGTGCTACTTGTTCGTTAGTAAGAACTCCAGCATCAGCAAGTTCAGAATTCCACTGCTCGATAGCTGCACTTCCTGTTCCAGCCATTTGAGCCATATAAGTACCAACATTGCTTCCAAACAAAGCTACCGCTATAGATTGTCTTGTAGCTTCATCTCCTACTTTAGAAAGAGCATCGAGATAAACTTGAAGAGCTTCAGTGCTTGTCTTACCTTGAACGTCTTCAAAAGAGAGTCCCAACTGCTCAAGAATTGCGCCAAGCTTTGAAGATTCCTTTTGTGCTTGTCCCTGGGCTGAAGTAACAGCTTGCAAGACTTGCTCGTAGGCATCTCCTTCGCCAGTAAGTTTATTCCAAGCATTGTTTTGATATTGCCACTGCTCGGCGGTTCCACCGAACTTATCAACTTTCTTTTGGATTTCATCCGCTTCACTAGCAAAAGCTGTTCCTACACCAACAATTGAGGAGACAATACCTAAAGCGACTTTACTAATGGATGAGAATCCTTTTTTCATCTTATCAAGGTTTACATTACCAAATAGCTTAGTCTGCTTTATAAGTTCCTTTGTTTGACTAGTAAGTGACTTTACTTGTGATTCAGTCTTGGCAATCTCAGCAGTAAGTCTTCGATATTCAATAGCATTTTCACTTACACCACTATTCTTCATAGCATCTTGCTTTTCTTTTAAAAGCTGGACTTTTTTAGTGCAAGCGTCTATCTGCCTATTAAGTTCATCAATCTTAAAACTCTTTAATAGATTGTTCTTAGAATCCGATTTCAAAGCCTTTGAAAGATTTCTAGCCTCTTTTTCAGCCTTGTTAAAGGAGGACTGAGTAGTCTTCAGTTCTGCATTGATTTGCTTTAGATCTCTTACGATTTCTACTGCCATTACTTAACCTCCTTATTCATCATCTCTTCCCACATCTTATTAATGTCTTCGTCTATTCCCTTAAGCATTGTTAAGCACTTATCAATGAAGTGTGAACCACTTACAATCTTTCCACTTTTGGTGGTGTATCCACGATTCAAGGAATTAGCTATAAGCTGGAATGGTCTTCCTTTCTCATCATATCCGTCAAAGGTTATGACATATCCAGTTTTTCCGTCGTTGATTCCTTTTGATTTATACGGCTCAATAATTAATGATTTAACCAATGCTCCAGTATCAACAGGTGTAAGACTTTTTAACTTCTCAAAGAACTTCTCAGAATATTCTTTTAGAATTTTTTCTGTCGATTCAGTTGCTGCTTTTGCCATGATCTCATTAGCTTTTGCAAAGTATTCCGTCCATTCTGCCATACTAACCTCCAAACAATTGGTCTAAGTCACCATTTCCATAAGTTCGTCCCTCCTTGATATTGCCTTTCTTTGTCTTCGTCATCGACTCCACATATTCTGCGTAGCCATTTAGATCTTTAATCGACCACACATCTAGGAATCGGCTGTCAAGTCCAAGAATTCTAAAGGCATAAAGCACTGCATAGGCGGACTTGCCTTTCTTATGCAATCCGCCTCCACTAGTGTTTTTCGGATTTTCTACCCTCGCTTATAAGTCTATTAAGAGCTTTGTAGAAATCGCTTGTAGGCTCTAAGAAATCTGATTGCTCGACTTCGTTAAGGATTTCCTCATAGGACTTCTTTCTTGCTTCCACGTCTCCTGCATATCTGTAAGCAACATAGAGATTTCCAAGAGTAGTAAGTGAATTCTTCTCTTGCAAATCTTTAGCTAAGTCGCCTCCATTTGTGATTTTCGGATAGTAGATGACAATAGCACTTACCGCATTGGTAAGAGTATGTCCTCTATAAGTTTCAGTAATCATTACTTGCCGTCTCCGCTAGAAGCAGTGGTTTCTTTAGCTACGAACAAATCTTCAGCTTGTGGCTCGACTCCTTCTTTAATGTATTTAGGTGAGCCTTCATAAACAATTCCACCAAGAGTCTTCTCTCCATTGACAGTAACAAGTTTTGCATAACCCTCAATGGTGATGGATTTAGGACTATCCTCGTCTTGTCCTTGGTCGAGATTGATAGGCTTAAATTCGCAGTCGTATAGCCATAAACAATAAGCCTTGCCCTTCTCGTTCTTTCCTCTAAAGAAGACACAAACATCGGTTTCATCACCATCGCCAGCACAAAGATTAAGGTCGCCATCTGCATCCTTTTTAAAGCTAGTAAGTAAATCAAGCGCATCGGCATCAATGCCGTAAAAAGTGAAGGAAACATTAGCTCCTTTTATGACTGTATTCTTTTCAACCTTATTATCAGCAGAATAGCTTTTTTCAGAGTATTCAAGCTGAATAGTAACCGAGATATTGTTAATTTCCTGCTCTGAAGCTCCCTTAGCCAAAAATGGAATAGGAGTATTGGAAATTGTTGGTTTTCCAGTTTCTGAATCAAATCCAGTAATTTCAAATAATCTAACCTGTTCAAATGCCATTTTTACATTTCTCCTTTTTATCCGATTCTTTTCTTTAAGTCATAACTTAAGTGAGCAAGCTGATTGTCAGAATCGTAACTATCAGTCTGCTTAACTTCGAGGCGATAGCCTCTCTTTATAGCTTCATCTTCAATCTTAGAAAGCATATCCATGATTTGTGATGAAGTCCTGTCCTTCTTGGTGAAGACATCTATTGCGATTGTTCCCAATTGAGACTCTGGCTTTTCATCGGCTCTTCCTGCTTCTTGTATGTAGTAAACCTCGTAAGTAAGGAATGTGTCACCAATAGGAAGAGTTGTTTCCTTCCTTGCTGGATAGAACAAGATTCCTGTCTTGTCGGCTCCTAATCCATTCTTCAGTCCTGCTGATTCAAGAATGCTCTTAATGTCATCGTAGAGTATCTTCTGGGCTTCTATTACTTTCATAAGCAGTTGCAATCCTCCCTATATTCAATTGAGTCGAAGCTAGGAGGCTCGACGCTTTTTCCAGTAAGTTTCATCTCTGTTCTTCTAAAGTCGAGATTATCGATTCCAGTGACAGCGTAAGTCCAGTCTTTATACTCGACATAAGCGTCCTGTCTCTTCTCAAGGATCCTTCTGTAGTTGATCGTTATCTCCACTTCATTTGAAGGTTGAGTGGTGTTACTTAAGAGTCTTTCCTTAGCTGATAACGAACGTATGTAGGCTTTTATGTAGCTGTCTTTCTTTTGAAGATAAACCTTTTTAGTAATTGTTTCTCCATTAGGAAGCTGTTCGTCAACACGAATAAAGATTTTTATCTTCTTGTCCTTTATTGCTTCCTTATACGCTTGCATAAAACACCTCCGTACATCTCAAAACGTTTCCGTTTGAATTATTCTTTGTCATCTTCGTAAAGATTTCCTTTAGCGTCCACGATAGCCTGTAGCTGAATTATGGAATGCTCTAATCTTCTTTGGATATGATCATCGCCTCCGTACCATATTTGATAGATGTAGTCTCTTGCGGCACCTTTGGCTGTCTCGTTAATAGTCTCATCAGCACTCCAGTCATGACCTGTCTTTTGGTAGAGAAATTGCGAAGCTTCCTTCGATAATCCCTCTAATTTAGAAAGAGGAGAATAGTCGTCATCAAGATTAAGTACCGCTATCATCTCTTCATCAGTTAATATTGGTTTTGATGGCTCGTAATCTTTCATGTTTTACTCTCCTCTATCTTTCTATTTTTCAGCAGATGCAGCAGTCTTGAATGAGATAACTTCGAATGCTTTATCTACAACCAAAGAGCCACCGAACCAAGCTTCGCCTCTTACAGCCAATAAGCCTTCTGCGAACTTATAATCTTCGGAAACTTCGATTTGATAATCTCCAAAGGTATCAAGTTCAAAAGCTGATAAGTAGCCATAAAGCATATTAGCTAAGCCATCAACGATTATATAGTTGACAATTAAACCGCCATCCTTAATGGTGCCTCTTGTGTTGCTGTTATCTGGAGTAATCTCATAGACAGCTTTCTTTTCGTTGGTACCTCTGACATCACCGAAAGCAATAAGCTGTTCTCTAGTTAAGAATAAGGTAGCAATACCGCTATATCTCTTACCAGGCTTATAGCTAAGGACAATTTCACGAAGAGTCTTCTCACCAATAGCAGTTTCCTTAAGAGTCACAGCACTAGCAAGTTTGTTGCCGTCAGTATCAACACAAGTAGGAATCTTACTGATAATGAAATCTTCAGCGGAAGTTCTTAATGCACTTAAGGCAGCACTTCTAACCTCGGATTCATAATCAAGAGGTGTAAGTCTTCTAATAGCTTTAGAAATATAAGTGATAAGAGACTTGGGAACTGGAGCAACCTTAATAATTCCATATTCGGAATCTGTTTCAGCGGGTGCACTTCCTTCTGTATGATCACTAGCTGTAAGACCGCTTTTACGATAGGCATGTGCTACGGTTTCATTACCAGCATAATTTTTGACAATAACGTCATTTAAAATGCCAAGTTCACCATCTAAGTTGTCATAAATACCATCAACAGCTGAAGGCTTGGCGATCTTTCCACTGGAAAGTAAGGCTGCCCTTTGTTCTTTAGAACTGATAGCCATTCTATCAGTTTTAACAAACATTTCAGCTCTTTCGGTCTTAGCTTTATTTTCGATGCCGAATAAATCAACTTTAGGAGCTTCATTAAAAGCATTTAAAACAGCTTGTCTATCTTGTTCGACCAATCTGATCTTTTCAGCTTTTAAATCTTCAACTTCCTTGTTTCTTTTATCGAGTTCATCGATAGTGAGATCATTCTTCTTTTCAATTTCGCCTTTGATCTCGTTGAGGCGAGTTTCGATTTGAGATAATCTTTCTCTTGTTTTTTTAAACATTTTTTTCTTTTCCTTTCATAAACTTCTATCAATCTTACGAATCAGCAACTCCTTCTTCATTTCGACTTTCAAAGCCACCGCTTTTTCTCTTTCAGCCACCGCCTCAGAGGCTCGTCGAGCAGAGATGGAGGTTGTCCCATAGGCAGGGAATTCAACTGCTGATACATCGTATACTTTGTCAATTTTTCTTACGTGATAGCAGCGTTCTTCCTTATCATAGGACTCTTCTTTTATAGTAAAGGCGAAGCTCATCTTATCGAGAAGTCCGCTCTTTACATCTTTGTAGACTTGAACGCATCGAGGATTGCTTTTATCAAGCAAGATAGTGCAATGAACACCATCATCTCTGGTCTCCAAGGAAAGCGTTCCGTTCCTTGTCCTAGCGACCGCATGATTGCCTTCTCCATGATTTACATTGAAGACTACATCAGAAACATCGGCTCCATTAAAGCAATCTTTCTCCATAACCTCGAAGATATCGTTATTGTCCCAGTCTTTTCCTAAGCAAGTCTTCTCATTGAAAACTACCGGATTTCCTTCAAGTACATAGTACTCGTTATCTTCTTTCTTCTGTGTTTCCTCACGGAACTGAATAGAACCAAATCTAACTTCTCTTTCATTTTCCTTGGTTACTGGATTCATCTTGTTTTCCATTATCTTCATCTCCTTCATCTCCTTTATCTTCTTCTGTAGGTTGCTCTTCATTGCCAACCCCTTGATAAGCGTCGACTTTATTAGACGCCACATAATTCAACGACTGAACTTCCTTATCTCCGTTTTCTAATCTTGGAAGATAGAGTAAGTCACAAACGACATTAGGTCTTATTGTCGGAAGCTTTAAGTAAGCTTCTGCAAGCTTGATTCGTGTTTGCAACGAGGCTGTCTGTAACGGACTTGTAAGAACCTCAATCCTATTACCGACATCGAATTCTCTATCGGTGAACAGTTTCATGGTGAGTTCTTGACTTAAGGCTGTAATAAACGGCTCTAATGCTCCATCATAGACTGACTGCCAAGAGTTTTCATCGTAACTGGAGTCGAGGAATTTCTCATTAACTCCGAAGAAGTTATATACTTCTCTTTTCATTTCCTTGACATCATCTGAAGTAGCCCATTTGGACTGGTTACTTACTTGAGTAAGGTTTTCAGCATTTGTCACATAAAGAATTGAATCAGCCTTATCCAGTCTATCCCTAAACTGCTCCTGTTTCTTAATGACTTGCTGCTCCGACATATTGGCTGAAGAAGCAACAATGAAACGGATGAGATTAGAGTTTTGAATTGCCTTGATAATGCCTTCTTCATTAGTGGCAAGTATCTCAAGAATCTTATTCATAGAAGGGTCATAAGTGTTAAATGGATTACTTGTGTTTGGATGTCGAATCAAGGCTATGAAGTTATCAATGACATCTTCTCTAACCTCTCCGTTAAGATTAAATCTAATGAAGATATCATGTCCTTTTATTCTTACGTCCTGGACTTCCTTTGAACTTATTGTCCAAAGATTACTAACCTTCCAACCATCCCATTCGATATAGGCTAGAGCTACTCCGCTGAAGAAAAAGTCATAAGCCAATGAGTACCAAAAGCTAGTTGCTGTTTGAACAGGGTTAGGTCTATATTTCAGTATCTTTTCAAGATATCTAAAGGATAGTCCTTGACTTTTCTCATTTGATATGCCTACTTCAATCTTGCTTAAATGCCTAGCTAGTGCTGAGACACAATTACAGTAAGTAGCATTAAAGGCGGTTTCATAAGATACTGAAGAAAAGCCACTGTCTAGTGTCATGAAATTGGCGCTATTTGAAGCTTTTTGTTTGATAAATAGGGATTTTAACTTGTCAAACCAACCCATACTACCTCTCTTTCTCGCCCAAGTAGGCGTCTACATTTTCGCATAAGGATACAAATCCATCCAAGATCGTTGCTGGCCCATCAATCTTATTTCCTCGATGATCTCCGGCTTTTTTAGGCATCAAATTCCCGTTTCTATCGGATACTAGTTCTACGTTAGTAAACATCCACTTAGTTACTGGGTTATTTAAATAGCAAAGTTTCTTGTCTTTGAGGAACGCTTCCATTGTTTGCATAGGAACACTAAGTGTCTTAAATCCTTGTGGGGTTGGGGTTAGACAGGACTTTCTCGACCAACCCATGGATGCTAGCTCCTCTACTAAGTAGTTAGCACTGTAGGAATCGTAATTGATATGCTCGTAGAAGTACTCGTGCTTTTGGAACTGCTCCATTACATAATCCGCCACATCGTGATAATTAATCTGGTTAGGCGTTGTGGATATTCTTATGTATCCTTTGTTAATCCAAGCAAGCCATGGTACTCCACTGCTCTTGGCTTCTGGAGAGTCGAGGAACGACTTAGTACACCAGTACATAGTCTTAGCTATGACACAATTCTTTTCTTGGTCGAATAATAAAGTAGTGAAGGCTGTTAAGTCGTTTGTTCTGGATAAATCAAAGCCACCAAGTGTTGTGGTCCCATCAAATTTCTTGAGATATTCCTTAAGCAAATTCTCCTTATCAATGATTTCATGATCGTAATTAGCGTAAGCACCATTGTTGATAGTCTCGGCTGTAAGCCATGAAGTATTGCTGACATTAATTACATTGAAGTCCTTTGTGAGAATATCGTTTAAAACAGTTATATCGTTCTTTGCTTTGTTTACTTTATCTCTTAGATAGTCGATTTTCTTAATCGGTCCTAATCCTGGATTAGATTTATACCATTTAGTCTCGTCCCACATCTCTTCTTTGTCATCAAGCTCATAAATGATAATTAAGACCTTGTCGTCTTCAATAGTGTGGTTAAGAACTTTGGAATAATACTCGTATTTGTTGTCGAACAAGGCTCCTCTTACAAATCCCGCAGTTCCAATGATGTTAGTTAAGGGCTGTCTTGTATTTGCTGTTGCATCCTTGAGGATGTTATAAACCTCATCTGGTAATGCGTGAGCTTCATCGATGATGTTACAGGAAGAATTGAATCCGTCTTGGCTTTTAGTATTTTTAGACAAGGCATAAAAGTGAGAATTGTTCTTAGGATAGTAAATATCGCATCGTGGATTGACTCTTCTTTTGAGTTCAGCACTAAGTGCAGGAGACTTCTCTCTTACAAGGTCTGCGCTGTCCCATAGTCTTCTTGCCTGCGCATAAGTAGAAGCAGCAACATAGACTTCGGCTCCTGGCTCTTCAAAAAGTGCCCATAAAGCGAAAGGAACTTGAAGGGTGGTCTTTCCATTCTTACGACCGATTTCAATCCACACCTCCGTGAATCTTCTCATTTTGGTGTCTCTTCTTTTGATTCCATATATGGCTTGAATAATAGCCTTTTGGAATAATTGAAGAACCAATGGAAGGTCAGCCCATTCTCCTTTTGATTGCCTAATAAATCCAAGGAACTTGCCTTCATGTCTTTCTAAATATTTCACCTTTGAAAAATTACTAGCTCCTGCTTCTCTTGGAACTTGTTCCATCCATTTCTCGAAAGTGTCTAAGTCGGGGATATCGCCTTGGATGAATCGAATAACATAATTTCCTGCATTCTCATCAAAATAGAATTTGTCGCTTTTTCCTTGAACTATCGGCTCCAAGTCATCGAAGAAACATTGACCAAGTTTCTTGCAACAATGTGTTTCCTTATGAGCCTTTAAGAAATCTATATATTGCTGAAGATAACTAGCCATTATTAGCTCCTAACTGGTTGAAGAATGCACCTAAGGAATCTGTGTTTTCTTCTTTTTCTTTCTCAGCTACTTTCCCAAGGAATTTAGATCTTCCTGCTGGCGTAAGAAGTAAATCTGGCGCTAGCTTTGTCATTATAGATGTCTCATCCTGCATAATCTTAACGCATCTTCTAATAAGTTTATCCGTATCCTCATCTGCTACGGCAATAGATTTCTTAAGCATGTCAATCCATATTTCCTGAGCTTTCTGATAGCGTTCATAAGATTGAACATAAAGGACTAACTGAGTTAAATCCAAGATGTTCACTTCTATTTTCATTTTTTGATAGGAAGCTATAAGCTCATTCCATTTAGCCTTAGCCACTTCTCCAAGGTAATCGGGAGGTTTAAGAGTGTTTCCAGTTGTAAGAAAAGCATCCAAGTCTCGTTTATCCGAAAGCTTTTGGACTGCTGACAAAGACTTGGGCTTTCTCCCAGCTCCGGGCCTATATCCTCCATGCTTTCCTTTGGGAATCTCTTTAGTCTTTCTTTCTTCTTCCATAGTTATTCCTCGTTAGCAAAATGTCCGAATTTCGCCCACTCCTCATATCTAGGCTCTAATAAATGAAGATCTCGTATGATTCTTGCTGGCTTACATTCTTCGATCATATTCGTTGAAACAGGGAGATTGCCTTTATCACTATCTATATAAATAGCCAACGGTTTTTCTAATCCTATTGCATAAGAAAGCTGAAGCTCACACCAAGTCAACTGCTTCTCTTTAAGTATTCTCTTAGCTAATTCCCTAGCTTTGTGAGCTCCGCTGATATCTACTTTGGTTGGATCTTTGCCGTTCATACATCTGCTTCCAACATTGGCAAATGACTGATAAGCATCGACCACTATCTTTCTTCCGGTAAGTCCGCTGTCAGCATAAGGGCCTCCTGTTAAAAATTTACCAGTGGGATTTATCAAAAAGCTTTGAATATGTATTCCATATTCTCTACAGATAGTCATTGCAATAGCCTTAATTTCAGCATCTGTTACAAATCTGTTCTTTTCGTTGTTTTGATAAGAAATAGTAAAATCTTTGATATCTTTCAATTTGAAGTTTTGGTCATAATAACCTGTAATCTGTGCTTTTCCATCAGGATAAAAGACATCGGGATTAATATGGACTAACTTGTCGTATTCTTTAGCAAATTTAATAAGAATAACTTGGGCAAAGGGAAGTAATTCTTTAGTATCATTGCAAGCATATCCAAACATCATCCCTTGATCTCCTGCACCTAAATGGTCAACTCCAATAGCTATGTCTCTTGACTGCTCGGAAATATTCTCAACTACTTGGAATTCTTCTTTATATCCAATGTCTTTCAGCACTCTTCTTGCTATTTCAGCTCTATCGATCTTGGCGTTGGTAGTTATTTCTCCAAAGATACAAATCTGATTATTTTTGATAGCGCATTCAATGCCTGCTCTTGTGTATTTGTCTTGCTTCAAACATTCGTCCAAAATAGCTCCGCTTATCTGGTCGCATATCTTATCTGGATGACCTCTGAATACAATCTCATTACTATACAATTTCATTATTTCGTCCCCTTTCTGATCAGCTCGGCTTTTTCTCCGGTAGCCTTCTCCCATCTATCAACTATGACATCACAATAAGCTGGATCTAGTTCAATCATTCTGCATTTTCTTCCAGTCTGTTCACATGCCATCATAGTGCTTCCGCTTCCTCCGAATTGATCAAGGACTATCTCTCCTTTTCTTGAAGAGTTAGCAATGAACCTAGCCAATAGTCTTATCGGTTTCATTGTTGGATGAAGATCGTTGTGGAGAGGCTTATCCTCTTTGATTACTGTTGTTGCCTCGCTGTCTTTCTTTTCGATATTCTTAATCAAGTCAATAAGCTCTTTCTTAGATTTCTTATTAAGGTCAGTCCTTTCTAAATCCACCACGGTATCCTGAGTTCTATCGTTGATGAAGTAGTGAACTGCGCCTTCTTTCCAGCCATATAAGGCTGGCTCATGTCTCCATTGATAATCCTGTCTTCCCATCGTGAAGGAATTCTTCTCCCAAATGATGCACTGCCTTGTTTCTAATCCTACCTGCTCTAAGCAATAGCGAAAGGATAAGCCATGATTGTCACTGTGGAAGACATAGAATACCCCCCCCGATTTAAGACAGCGGTTGGTGTTTGTAAAGACATCAAACAGAAACTTTCTAAATGCTGATTCATCCATATTGTCGTTTAAAATTCTATCTGTTGGTCTTGTAGCATTCCTTGTCTTTGTGCTCTTGCCATTAGTAAACTTTGAGGTTCCTTCGTAATCGACATTGTATGGAGGATCTGTTACCACAAGATCTATCTTCTCTGTTCCTAACAAAGCTTTCATATCTGCTTTACTGGTAGCGTCGCCACAAATAAGGCGGTGCTCTCCTAACTGATAAATATCACCTTTACATGTCTTGGGGTTAGCTGGAGGATTGGGAAGATAATTGTCCTCATGGACTTTTTCGAGCATTTTATCTTCTCCAGGAAAACCGAAGTCGGATAAATCTATCTTCAAATCTAAGAGCTGTTTTAGTTCAAGATTCAGCTTATCCTCATCCCAGGTAGCAAGCTCGCTGGTCTTGTTATCTACAAGCCTCCAAGCATCAATTTCCTCTTTGGTCAAATCGTTTAAATAAATTACAGGGACTTCTTTAAGCCCTAATCTTAGTGCAGCTTTATATCTAGTATGACCCGTGGCAATGATTCCATTCTTATCTACCGTTATAGGAACATTGAATCCATATCTTTTGATTGATTCTACAATCTTAGGAACTGCCTTATCATTGTTTCTTGGATTGTTTTCGTATGGATGGATTTTTGAAATATCGACCATCTGAATCTTTCTAATCGTATTCTTGAGCTTTTCTTCCATCTAATTTGTCCTTTCTTATCTTCCTGTGTCTATCTTCCAAAGGAGAATCTCGCACAATACAACAAGACTCCCCCATGGAAGACAGCTACCTATATGGGCAAAGGTAGCTGTCCCCACTTTACTGAGTGGAGGACTGACACAATGTCAATTAGTGTCCTTTTAGAGCTTTGGGCTCCTTAAGGACATGGCTGAAGATGATGGATTCGAACCACCGCCTCTCGGTTTCAGAGATCGATGCCTTACCACTTGGCTAATCCTCAATGTGGCGCAGGTATTTATTTAAAGTCGTATCACTGCGGTATAAACGATTTCCTACCTAGGTTCAGTACTCTCGTTTCCTTGGGCTATTTGCCGTGGCTACTTTCTGGAAAGCTTTATGTTCTAGATACATCGGCTCTTACTCCATATCCTTGCCACTGCTGTCCGACGACTGTATTTTTTCTACACTTCTTTACTTAGGAACGAATGGATACATCCATTGAATTCCTTCTGGAGCATTGCTTCCTTGTATCACCACCCATACAAATCCGCATAAATACAGGATTGCGCAAATGAATATGAGACTTACTATTGCTTTGACTATAAACCACCAGTTCACTTGATTTTTTCCTCCTCTTGATTTCTCGCTTGATTTCGTTTGATTGTTCTTATCTTCATCGTTCACTCGACTTCTCCTTCCTTATTTAGCTAGAAGCTATAAGCTTCTAAGAGGTCGGCTGTCCTTGGCTGACCTTTTATAAAAATCCTTCAAAAATCGCCTCGTGTGTAAAATTGAACTTCCCGCCCGCTGATTTACAGCCCTTAAAACTTGATTTCAAGGTGGGGGGATAGCTAATCAAGAGGACTCTTTTTGTCCTTCACGATGACATTTCCGTCACTATCGAACACAACATCAAGATGTTTGATCTCTTGTTCTTCTTTGTTCATCCGACTGTGGATTGTGTTATGACAATCAAGGCATAGAAGCATTAAATTTGACCAATCTAAGCTTATTTTTGGATTGTCAACATTCAGTTCATTAAGTGGTTTCTTATGATGTACTAACCACCCAGGACCTCCGCACATCTCACATGTGTTGTTCTTATAGTTCCTAAAGGCACTCTGACATCTCCTCCATTCTTTTGAATGGTAGAAGGCTTCTACCTTTGGACCATGCTTTGAAGGCATCTATTGTTCTCCTTTAAGTGCAGGAGAGATTGAAAGGACAAGCCCCTGCACGCACAACCATAATAACTTAATATTGTCAATAGCCTTATCATCGTTATACGCCACATCTTGAAAAACTGGCTTGAAATCAAGTTTTTAATCTTGATTATTCCCGTTTTCATCGGATAGTCATTTTGCAGATAATTTAGCCTTTATGTAGGATAGTAAGTTCTCCTGGACCTTTCCTTTGCCTTGAAGCCTTGATAGAACATCCTCGTCTACAGTTCCTTTGGCTATTAAATGATTGATGACAACTGCCTTCTTTTGTCCTTGTCTATAGAGTCTTTTATTAGCTTGCTGATAGTATTCAAGATTCCAAGTCAATGAGAACCATACGATTATATTTCCTCCTGCTTGAAGGTTGAGTCCATGTCCTGCACTTGCTGGATTGATTACTAGAAGTCTTATCTTACCTTCGTTCCAATCTTTCTGATCTTTTTCAGTGTTAAGTTCACGAGGCTCCAATTCTTTAAACGCCTCCATTATTCTCTCTTTCTCATTTTTGAAATTGTAGAACACTAGAATTGGCTTCCCTTCATTGTCTTCAATGATTTCTTTTAACGCCTCTATCTTTGCTGAATGAATGACTTTGTAGTCGCCCTTCTCATCATAGATTGCTCCGCTTGCTAGTTGAATCAGCTTGTTCATGACTACCGCTGCATTGGCTGCTGTAATCTCTTCTCCATCAAGTTCTATCAACATGTCTTTCTCCATAGTCTTGTATAACCTAAGTTCAGATTCTCCAAGTTGAATAGGAATGTTATTTACTATCTTTTCTGGAAGAGTTAAGTAATCCTTGCTATTCATCGACACACAGATGTCTTTGATAGAATCGTTGATTTCCATTTCAGCTCCTGTTCTTAATTTGTATTGATGGAATCTTAAGTTTTGAAGATAGAAGTATCTATTCCTGTATTCAGTTAAGGTCAATCCAAGTCTTTGTCCTTTGTCTAGCAAGTAAATTTGTGACCATAGATCCATATATCCATTTGGAGTTGGTGTACCAGTTAGGATAACTACCCTTTTTGCAATGTTGGTGAAGGCTTTGCAAGCTTTCCACCTTGCTGTTGAACGGTTCTTGAAGCTGGAGGACTCATCAATCACTATCATGTCAAACGGAGGTTTCTTTTTGGTGTTGATGTAATAGTCGTATAACCATTTAATGTTTTCACGATTGATAGTCACAATATCAGCTTTTGAATTGATTGCTTCTATTCTCTCTTGAGATGTTCCAATCGCTTCCTCAATCGTTAGATATTTGAAGTCCTGCCACTTATTGACTTCATCCTTCCAAGTCATCCTAGCTACTCTTAATGGTGCTATTACAAGCACTTTGTTTACTTCGAAGTAATCATTCATAAGTAAGTCAATTGCCTTAAGAGTTATCGCTGTCTTACCAAGACCCATATCTAAGAAGAGTCCGCACCTCTTGTGACTTATTAAGTAGTTAACACAGAATTGCTGGTATGGATGGAAAGCCTCATTCGTAGTCATCTTCATCATTTTTCAACTTGGATTTCATAATCTCCTCCTTCTCCTCTTGCTTTTGCAAGAAGATTTATTAACCTCTCTAACAATTCTTTTCCATCAACTTCATCTTCGGTCTTTAGATTCACCCACTTTGGAAACTGACCATATTTTTTCGTTCTGGATAAAGCTATGCAAATAACCTCCAGTTCATGAGCGGTCAATTCAATTTTTATCTTGTTACTGTCCATTTTTTAAAGTCCCTTATGTTTGCCTTTCTAATGGTGTATTCCAGTCCATCATCACTACACTTCACAACTATTTGCTTAGAAGTCTCTTTGATTACTTCTCCTTCAAGGAATAATTCTTTCTTTTCCTTGTCTTTCCATCCCATATAAGTAAGTTCTACAAATGTCATTTTCATGCCCATAGCTCCGATATTATTTTGTATTCACCTTTCAAGTATTTTGTTCGTTCTCCTACGAAGTCAATGATGATGTAGTCTGGAGTCATTTCAACAACCTGTCCAAAACAGCTTCCGATTATTTCCTTGCCATGAAGGTCTTTTCTTTTGCAGGCTATGTAAATGTAATGCCTGAGACTTGGATCTTGAAGTTCATCTATTTTTAAGAGCCTTAAGAACTTATCAAGTTCCTCTTCATTGTGGATGATGAATGACTTGCAACCATGTTTTGTCAATTTATCTTTCCAATAGTTTTGCTTTGCTGCTGTTCTTGATTGTGATGGTCTTTTCATTTCAACGAAGTAGATGTTTCCGTGAGTTCCGATTACCAGTCTATCTGGAACACCTGTGTTTCCTGGCGATTCAAATTTAAGGCATAATCCACCTAAGCTTTTTACGATGTCAGTCATCTTACTTTCAAATTCTTTTTCTAGCATTTAGTTTTTTCTCCTTTTGAATGCATAGCCGTTTTCTACTCTACGTAGATATGAAGCATCGGTGGATGCTGCCGTATCTCCTGTTGAATAGTAGACGAAGTAATGATTTGGAACATTTGGATTCCTTCTCTTAACTTCTCCTATCTCAATCCTATTTCCGTCATAGCAATCGCATATGACAATCTCTACGGGTTTAAATTCTTCAGACATTTCATTTATCTCCTTTCTTGAAACTTCCCTCGACTTCCTTGGCTTCCGTTTCTAATCTTCAAGGCAACAAGTTACACGCGCACGTATACATATGTGTCTGTACAGGCATTTCTACGTATACGTATTACCTAATTTCATACGAAGTTATAGAAATCTTGTTAACTTGTTTACTTTTGGCTAAAAGTTCCCAATTTATCGAATGTTTTTAGGTTAACAAGCCCTGTTTATTCTTGTTTACCTTGTTAACCTTTAGAAGTTAACAAGTTTTTCCTGTTTACCATGCTTGTTTACCCTACTTGTTTACCTTCTTATATCTTCTTTGCATACCGTAAGGCTTTATTTTTGAAAGCTTTTCTTCGTATTCCCATCCGTCAAGCTGTCTTAATATTTGACCAATCTTGTAAGATTCCTTGCTAGGCATTTTTCCAAACTCCTGTCCTTTACACTCGCACCAAACCTCGTAAGGACAGACTCTGTCACGAAGGATCATGTCGTTGTCATCTACTGTATGTTCCTTCTTCAATTCGTCTCTAAATTCATTAGTAGCTCTTAGGTATTTTTGTCTTTCTTCAATCGACATATCAAAGTAGAAACGTGGAAGAGGTGTATCAAGCCACTCCTCAATGATTCCCATATCATCGTCACGATAAGAAACAGCTTCCTGTTGCTTAATTGCTTCTGACATGATTGATTCGGGTATATCCATAATCTTTTCGCCGTTGAGGTAATAATCATAAGCTTCCGCCCATATCTGATGTATCTCGTGGTTTGACATCTCCCAAGGATACATTAAAGGCTCGCTGTTGCATTGAATTGGCATGAATCGTCTATTACCTGTGGCATCGTTCAAAAAGTCGTTGTCGTTGGTTGTGCCGATGAAGATACAGGTTCTTCTTGAGGTGGTGATGTTTCGGTCGTAAGCCTTCCTGTAGGTGTCTTCCGTTTTAGTTATATAAGCCTTAATAGTTTCTCGGTCATCTTTCTTAAGACAAGTTAGCTCCGCCATTTCAACGAACCATCTTCCTCTTATTGCATCAAAGGAATCTTTTTGTAATTTAAGGTCGGGCATATTGCCTTGAAACCATTTGTCTCCTAGCTTTTGGATTAGGAGTGACTTACCTATACCTTGCTTACCGACAAGGATTGGCATGTAGTCGAACTTCGTCCCAGGCTCGAAGACTCTTGCTACTGCTGCAACCAGAGTCTTTCTAGTTATCGTTCTCACATATTCCGTATCTTCGGCACCAAGGTAGTCAATGAAGAGAGTATCGACTCTCTCGACTCCATCCCACTTCTCTTTGGCTATGAAGTCTTTAACTGGGTTGAACTTATTGTCTGCTGTAATGCTGTTTAGTCCGTCAATGATCTTCTGCCTTGCCTCTAACTTGTAAGTATTCTCTAAATAGATTCTTAGCTGCGAATCGTCCGTATCGTTCCAGCCATCGTCAACACTGTCACGAGTCCACGGAGCTTTCCTAAGAAGTGTGTTCTTTCCGTCAAAGAGGTTCTTTCCTACTAAACCTTTGAGCTTTGGATCATTGGCTAGAATTAGAAGAATGTTCTCGCTGGAGGGTTCAGTCACTTGGCTCTTGCCTTTCTTAACGAAGGTTAGCTTATCAGTCCAATCTTCGGATTGGGCTTGATTGGACTCTTTCTTCTTAGTAAGTCCGACTTTGGTCCGATTGGTCCGACTTTGGTCCAATTGACTTTTATCGGAATTAGTGTCCGTACATCTCAAAACGTTTCCGTTTGAAGCAACTTTCTCGGAATCACCCCCCTGTTCTCCCCTTGTTATCCCCAATTCCTCCATCGCTCTATGGTGTAGTTCTTCCTTGACAGGTTCTAAATCTTCACACCAGTGAATCATTGCTTTGTAGCTTGGATACTTGTTGATTGGTGTGTCTGGTTTAATCTTGTCATCAAGCTGAGAGAACTTGTGGATTCTTACAAGGTCAAAGGCGTTGATACTTGTTCCAACGTTTGCTGGATCAGTTGCATCCTCGCATTTGACTGTTAGTGAATCGTTATAGATTCGTAATCCATTTGAAGAGCTTCCTGGTATGTAAGTGTACCTACCATTTATTCCTGGCTTATAGACATCAGTCAAGAACTCATCGATAGCTTCCTTTGGGCTATAAACTTCGCAGAACGCCCCAATGGTGCCTTCCTTTTGTCTTGGGTCTGTTAATACTCCTGTGCCTTTCTTTGTTGCTACTGGGTCGTCTTTTGCCCTCTTCCACGTGCTAGCGTCCTTATAGTTTGGAAATTTTTCCAAATACTCGTCGGGATTAACAAAGCTTCCTTTGATTTCCTCAAAGTAAGGATCAATGTCTTTTGGAGAGGATGGAAAGTACATCATTCTGTTGATTTGGAATGTAGTTGGGTCAAAGGTATCGATTCCACAAAGCTCATCAGCTATCTCTCTTGCTAAGAACTCATACTCAGTTGGATTGACATCTCTCATTAGTGGAATAAGAACTCGGCATCTAGGCGTTTCCTTGGTGTATTTATGGGTTCCATAGAGAACTGTCTCAAAGGCTGCAAAGGAACGGATGTCGTCTAAGACTTGCTGTGTTGCTTTGTCATCAATATCTAAGGTGATGAAGGACTTACGAACGACATCGCCCATCTTCCTACTTCCGTTTCTAAGATAGCCACTCACGAAGCCACCGACATCTTTTATCTCGCCCTGCTTGTCTTTAGTCATTTTCATGTATTCAGCGTGAGTCTCGTATGTCACTTTGTTTGCTTGTAACATCCTTACAAACCCAGACCAAAGCATTTTCCTATTGGTGTATCTTGAGTCAGTCCTTTTGTTGCAGAAGGCGACTTCTATCTCTCTATCGGTCATTTGTCTCATCCTCCGTTTCTATCTTCTCGACTTGGTCTTCAATGCACGAATTTTGTGTCTTTCCTTCAATGTATGAAGCAAGTGTTTTTCTATCGACATAAAGCATTCTTGCTGCACTTGACATGCTGCTGAACTTCTCCGCTCTTCCATTCTTAAAGTGAAGGATTATTTTCCTTCCTTTTCTAAACTTTTTTGCTTCGTCCTCAGAATAAAGAACAAGATTGTTTATTGAGCAGTTAAGCGGATTGTTGTCTTTATGCTGTATCTGCGAAGAGTATTTCACTTTGTACCGAGTAAACGACTCAATCACAGCTATTTTGATTACTATCTCCCTATGCTGATTTCCGTTCCTTATGTCGAAACAGGCTACTGGCTCGGACTGGTGCTTTATCCTTAGCTGTTTTGGTCTAGCTTTGGATATGGCCTCAGCCCTTGCCCTCTCATCGAGTCCTATTGGGATTCCGAGTATTTGACCTCGGTCGGTAAGATAGTAGCCTGTTGAATTGTTGGAGCCTATCAGCATGTAAAGAGTTCTTGACTTGAGTAAGAACTCTATCATCGCCTTACTCCTTCTCTACTTTTGATAAGTCAGCGATGGCTTGATTAATCTGATCGTAGGTGTCTTTGACATCAAGCAAGGAAGCAGTAGTTTTTTTAAGATCATCTGCGTTTCCTTTGATAAGAAGCTTAGCTTTTAAATGGTTGAACTCCTTCTCCCTTTTTGGGAGTGCCTCATTGGCGAGTATATCGATTGTTTTCTTGTAATTCTTAGTCATTTTGTTTATGTCCTTTCGTTATTTTTATTAGTCTTTTAAGTAGAAGTCACAGCAGTATCCTGCTGCTCTTAATGGGATCTTCGTATCGTATCTTCCAGCACTATCTGCCATTACTTTCTCAACATGTTCTAAGATTGTTTTATCATCTGGATAAGTCTTGTAGTCGCAATTGATGATTACTTCATCGTGAACGTGGAATCGAGGGTATAAGCCTTCCTTAGCTAGTCCTAGCATGGCATCCTTAAGACAGTCTCTTGCGATTGCTTGGACGATGTTCTCGAAAAGCTTTCCTCCGTAGGTATCAGTCTTCATCCATTTAGCTTGTGTTCCTTCGCCATAGTAAGTAATTTTCGACTTGAAGGTGTCAGTTGGATCGCCTTCTATGGCTATATTCTGATAGGCTAATGAACGACCACTTGGAAGCTTAATGAAGAGAATCCTATCAATCCTTGTTATCTCTACTCCGTGAGGTAGTTTGTGAATCGTTCCTGGATATAGGATTGCTTCTCTTGCCGCATTGTCGAGAGTAGTCCAGAATCTTACGATTCCTTGATTAGCATCTCGCCATATCGTGACAAGTCTTTTGATTTGCTCATCACTCCAACCATACTTATCGGCTCCGAATCTCTTGTAAGCTTCAACACCGCCTTGGTATTGCCCAGCTAGTTCAGCAACCTTGCCTTTGGCTCTTTCGGGTGAATCATGGTTTATCTTTTCGATTGGAATATTGAACATCTTTGAGGCTGTCGCTTCATAGATTCCTTTTCCTTCTTCGAATGCTTTAAGCTTCCATTTCTCATCAGCAAGCCAAGCTGCGACTCTTGATTCGATAGCGTTGTAATCGGCAACTACGAATCTTGAGTCTTTCCTTGGAATCATTGCTGTTCTTATAAGCTCAGACATAATCTGCATGGTGTTTGGATATAGAATTTCGATGGATTCAAAGTCGTTATCTAATACAAATTGCCTTACTTCTTTAAGAAACTTGATTGTGTTTCTTGGAAGATTTTGTGTTTGGATGAGTCTTCCAGCCCATCTCCAAGTCCTGGAGCCTCCGCAGTATTGAAGAGTTCCATGACATTTCCAAAGGTCTTCCAATGGATCATAGATTGATGAATTAAGCATCGTTGAATACTTATTGACGGATGTTTTCTTTGTTGATTGCATGATGGTAAGCACTTCTGCCACTTCTTCGTCATCAGTATTCTGGAGTAGATTAGCTACTGTCTCTTTCCCAATTGTCTTAGTGTGAATACCTTTAGAATTGAGCCAGCCAATCATTTGCTGAGTTGAGTTAGGATTTTCAAGTTTGGTTATTTCTTTTAGTCTTTCATCGAAGTGAACGCTTTGCTTGTCTAAGTAGTTTTGAATGTTAGTGCATAGCTTGACGTCCACGCCGACTCCAAGGTCGTTGATTTTGGCATCTAGGCAGTACATCTCGTACTCATCTTCAGTTAGGTCAAGAAGTGCTGTTTCTCGCTTGAATATCTCCCTTTCGGCTACTACATCATTGATGTTATAGCTAATGTATAACTTCCATTTGTCTTCATCATTAACTGGAAGATTTCTCTTCCTGTAGTTGTTAGTTCTTTTAGGTTCTTGCGGAACTGCGAAGAAACTAATCAGCTTAGTTCCTATCACTGCTTTCTTCTTGTCTTCTTCTGGTAGGCCCAATGCATTTCCTACATCTTTTAAGGACTTAGGAAGTCCGAGCATAGAAGCCATGACCATCGTGCAGAACCATCCATGTGCGTCTAGGTACTTGCCCTTACCTAGAATTAGTCTTGAGAAGCATACTCTTTCAAACGTGGCGTTGTGCGCCACCTTAAGGACAGTGGGATCTCTGATGTCATGAATGAATTCATCGGGAATCTTCTGTCCTGAGGCGACATCGATAACTTTTACTGGATCGTCATCGTATGCATAGCCGACGAGCATTATTTCAAAGTCGTCGGCATCTGCATATTTATAGGCTCCGTATTTGATATCGTTTGAAGAATAGGTTTCTAAGTCTATATGGAGTATTCTGCGGTATTTTTCTTTAAAGGAGATCATCGTCAGAAGCGTCTACTGCACTGTCATCGGGCAAGGATGCTTCGTCTTGAGCTTCTTTGATATCGTCAGCAAACTCGGATGTGGCTTCAATCTTTCCACCGAGCTTTTCGCCTTTTTCAAAGGTAAGAACATTTCCAATACTGCTTCCAGTTCCCATGTTTCCTCTATTTTTATATCCGAAGAAGTTAACTGAGATAGTTACATAGCAACCACTATAGATTTTTTCATTAGCATCGGGAGTATCTTTAGTGATGTGCTTACCGGTTAAGTCAATGATATCTGGTTGACCATCTTTTGAAGCTTTCCAAGCGGATAAGAAGTAGGAATTCTTATAAGCTTCATCATCTGTTCTTTCAACATCACCATCTTTAAGAGCAGAATGCCATTTGCCTGTTGCTTTGGCTTTCTTTAAGTCTTCTCCAGCTAATGGCTTACCATTTTGCTGAGCTTTCCTAATAGCCTCGCTAATTGCAAATTTGACAGCATCGATATTCTTAGTATCGTTCTTAGGAATGATGATATCTGTACGATATCTAGGTTCTTCATTGCCGAATGAGGTAAGTTTTAATAGATTGCAGTATGAGAGTCTTACTTTCTTGATTACTGCTCTTGTTTTAAATTCTTCTTTTTGTGCCATATTTTTCTTTTCCTTTCATTAAATTAAATCGTCATTGTCATCAGTCTTATTTGATGACTTGAGTTCATCTTTGAATTCTTCGGCTGCTGACACAGCGTTGAATTCGGGTCTCTTATCCGAGTCGGGGACAAGTGTAAGTTTTCCTTGTGGTTTCTCGATAAGATCTTCATAGTCGGCATAACTTCTCTTAACTATCTTCTTAAAGTCACTAACGGAGATGAGTTCGGGTGTTTTGTAGAAGATTGCTTTGTCGTATCCGTTCTTCTCAAGTCTCTTGATAAGCTCATTCTCGTCCTTGTAGTGAGCGATTGAACGACCTTCAACGAGCTTGTAGCCTTGGAACTTAATTCCTTGTTTTGCCTTTTCTAAGGCGTAGTCTTCGACTTTCTTGATCCAGGCTTTTACATCAGCCAGCTCTGGAAGAAGCTGTTCGATTTCCTTATCACTAAGGAGTTCGGGATTTTTCAATTCTTGTGTCATTTAATTTCCTCCTATTTCAAGAATCTTTCGTATCGTCTCTAATGGCTTCTTAGCTCTTTCTTTGCAGACTGCGTTGACCTTGCAGAACTGGCACCAAGGTCCAGCTTTGAGCGGTCCTTTGCAGGAGTAGGCAAGAGTAGAAGCCTTCTTAACAAACTCTCCAAATTGCATCAGCTCTTCTATTGGAATCTCTTCAGTCGATATGTGATCTAACCTAGGTTGGAAGATGTTCATCTCAATGGTTTTAAAGTCCCATAAGTCGAATCTGTTTAAGGCTCCTAAGGCATACAGTCTTAACTGGGTATTACCTTTAGCTTCGACCTTTACTCCTTTTCCATACTTAAAGTCGATAATCACTAGCTTGTCAGCTTTAACTATTAAGCAGTCACAGGTTCCAAAGCCTTCCTTAACCCATGGAGAGAAGTCGACTTTCTGTTCGACTTCTACGAGTGGGAAGTCCTCCCAGTCGTCGATGTATTTATCCCATATAAATTCGAGATAGCTTTTTCCGCATATTTCCATCTCTTTGTTATCTGGAATAACTTCCTTAAGATTTACTTCCTTGTTAACATCCTTTCTTACGAGATACTCACAATAGGCATGCGCCCTCGTTCCTTCTTCAGCAAAGGATGTTTCTACATCCGGAAGGTCTTTAGTTAGACCATAGCTTCCTGGGCAGTTGATCCACATTGAAGAGCCCGATGCACTGAGTTTGGCATGTGCTCTAGGTGGCATATCTACTCCTTGGTAAGAGCTTTGACTTTATCGGTGAATAGCTGTCTCTTCTCTTCGGGAATAGCTGTTATCTTTTCAGCGCCTAATTCGTTAAGGATTGCTTTGATTTGTGCTTTGGTGACTCCTGCGTGTGTTGCATCAATGTAAGCTAATCGGCAATCATCTGTCGAAGGTGCAGCAGCTTTAATCTCCTTAACGAACTTCTCAGCGTTGGTTTCCTTTTTAGGCTCTTCTTTGATAGGAGCCTTAGTTACTTCAACTGCTTCTCTTGTTTCGACCTTAGGTTGCATAATGGTTGTTCTAGAAACATTTTCGGCATTGAAGTTTTTGACTAATTCCTTCACTTCCTTTACAAGCTCTGGAATCGTTTCAGCTTGGATTTCTAATTTGATCATTTGTTTTCTCCTTTGTTATGTCTTTGATTAGCACTAGCCAGTAGTTACCTGTATCTGGATTTACTTGTCTTTCGAACTTTCTTCCCTTTTGGTCCTCATAGAAGTTTTCATCAAGCTTTTTTAAGGATTTAAGATAAGGGTCTATGATTATGTCGATGAATGGATTATTGACAGAATTAGTCATTTTTAATTTGCCTGTTTTGGTGACATTTTTCCGTAAAAAAATTTTGTATTGGGATATCCGATAACTCTTGAGCCCTTAAAATATGCTTGAGAGTGAAGTTCTTGTTTTTGTCTGATTTCTTTGATCTATAAGACCTAACTTTTAATCCTAACTTTCCAGCAAAAGCCACCATAGTTAATCCAGTAATTTTTTGTGCTTCATCAAAGGTTTTTTTGTTTACTTGTAGCATTTTCATTTCATCCTTTCTCCTTTCAATCTTTAGAGGAGTTGTTATCTTCTTGGGTATGTTTGCTTTCTTCCACAGCTTATTCATTTTTTATCCTTCTCTCCTATGATTTCTTTTATGTGAGGGAAGATTGTCCTTGTGAGGAGCTTCGTAGCTAATACAAGAGTGAAGTAGACATCATCACCTATTCTTCCTTCAAATCCTTGCATGAACTTTTCAATTAGATACTGGTCGTTTTTCTCGTTGAAGATTTCACATAGCTTTCTAATGTTCTTCCTATCCTCCCATTGGTAGGATGTGTTGATTTCATGGGTGATTGTGACTCTTCCTTCCGTAGCATCAATGTAGAAAGTAAACCAGAAGTTGTTGTTAGTAACGATGAATCTTGATAAATTGAATAATTGCTCCTTGTCGTAGATTGACGCTTTACTAGTAGTAAATCCATCTACTAAGCTATTAAGGAGTTTCTCCTTGCTGACTGTTAATCTCTTTGGCATGGTAATCTAAAAGCCTTTCTATTCTCTTTTAATTTTTTCTTTACATCATCTAGCATTCGGTCATAATCAGTGTGAAGGCTATCATCTACTGACCATCTAGGAATTATCATAAAGTCCATACGATGTTCTTTTTTTAATGCGTGCATCATTTGAAGTATTCGGCTTAAGTATTCAGTGAAACATCTTTCCTCGTAATCCATTGTCATGAGATCGAATACATGCTCGGTGCCCATGAAGAATTGCCAATCATCTTCTCTGCAAGCAATCATGTAGCTAGGGTAGTAAACGAATGGTGGTACCGTGTCAATATCTAGCCTTACCTCATCGCCACCAAAACATGCTTCAATGTTTTGCCTTGTAAACTTCTTAATCTCTGGGATTGATACGACATGCCTAAGGATATCTTCATCGCTTTCATAATAGAGTGGTAAAGAATTGGCTAGAGCATGGTGCTCTCTCATAAGCCATCTAATGGATAAGACTAGTTTAAAGTTGCAAGCTTTGCATACTACTCCGTGAACTAACGGCTCTCCGTTGTTTGGATAATCTTTAAGCGGCTCTTTACAGATATGACAATAATCATCTTTTCTTAGGTTATTCATTAGCTTTCTTCTCCTTTATTTCAGCTACTTGCTTCTTGTAAAGAAAGTAGCATTGAAGAGATTCGTATCTACATGGCTTCATTTTTAGTGCCTTAAGAACTCGAAGTACTCATTGAAGCTAATCATCTTTTTTGCCCTCCTTTTCTTTGTCGTTTATGAGCTCCTCAAGGTCACAGCTAATATCGAAGAGGTTAGAAGCGGCATCAGCCACTTCTGCACTTAAGTCGGCACACCAGTCGTCGTAGTCATCATCTTTGGTCTCTCTTCCTTCGTTATCGAGATCATCTTCCAATTCCTCAAGTTGCATTTGATAATCAAAGAGTTTCTCTTGAATATGCTTGAGAGTCGGTTGAGATAGCCTTTCTTTTGCTGATTAATGTAGTCTTTCATTTTGTATTGTGTCCTTCCTTGTCACCTTTCTGGTGTAATCAAATACTACCATGTCGCCACTTTGGTGTCAAGAAAAAAGAATTAAAAATGTTTCCATTTTGGTGTATACTAAATATATAGGAGAATCACGATGAATAATTTGCGTAAATACAGAAAACTAAACAAGCTTACTCAAGTTCAACTTGCTAAGTTAGCCGGAATGAAGTGGCACACTTTTATTAGTCAGTGCGAAAATGGGGAAAAGAGACTTCCTTTTGACTTGGGGAAAAAACTCGCTAAGATTCTTGACGTAGATGTTTATGACCTTATGGGGGATGATGTTTATAAGAAAGGAGTTGAAAAGGATATTGTTAAAGTTAATGACAGAGATATTCGGTTATCTCCAGGCTCCCTTGAAATAGCTTTTGATGATTTTATCTCTGGGTATGCCTATTTATTGGAACCCGATGATAGAAGAGACGATCCTAAGGATATTGCTATTTTCCACCTTCTAAATGTCCTTAATGAAGATTTTCATGGTATGACTTCTAAGGATATTAAAAGTGTTCAAAAAGCTGTGGTTGAATTTATTAAAAGTCAACATTTAAATAAATCGGCATTATTTGATTTTAAGGACGAATTAGGTCTTAATAGTGGTGATAAAAATAAAGGAGGAAACAAAAAATGAAAAAAATAATTTTATCCACTCTTGCTTTGATTAGTTGTTTATCTTTAGGCTCCTGCTCTAATGAAAAGCCATCCAGCTCAATGGAGTTAGGAGAGAAAGATTCACTTTTAATCACACAAAATTCTCAAAAAATAGATTTTAATTATGGATCATCTATTCCTTGTATTGGAACTTATAGTTCTTTTAATGCAAGTGGAAATTTACTTTTATATCCATTTGCCTATTGCAAGATAAAAGTTGATATTTTTAATAGCTATTTAAAGGTTTACGTTAACTTTGATTTCAAGAAGCTAAATTCAGATATTGAAAAACATTCATCCGATTATACACAGAGAGTTGATAGCATTTACTCTAGTGAGGATTTAAATATGGAAAATCCTATTGGTCAAGGTTTTGCTACGAATGATGACGAAAATAATCTCCTATTTGTCTATGATCAATACAAAAGCTACACCTACACATACGGCTTTGACTCCGAAATACAATTCAATATTATTCAGGAGGCTTCCAAATGATTCCAGCTGTTGGTTACTGCCGTTTCTCTTCTGAGAACCAAGCGGATGGATTTTCTATCGAAGCACAGAAGAATGCCATCAATGAGTTTGCTTCTAGGATGGGCTATGAGATTATCCGCTTCTACGTTGATGAAGCTAAGTCTGGAACCACTACTGAAGGTCGTACTGCTTTCCTTGACATGCTTTCTGATTCTAAAAATCATGAGTTCCAAGCTGTCATTGTTCATAAACTTGATCGCTTTGCACGTTCTCGTATTGACTCCGCTGTCTCTAAGAAAGTCCTTAAAGACAATGGTGTGAGACTTATCTCAGTCCTGGAGCAGTTGGATGATTCTCCGGAATCCATCATTCTTGAATCCGTTCTTGAAGGTATGAATGAGTACTATTCCAAAAACCTTTCAAGGGAAACTAAGAAGGGTATGAAGGTAGCTGGCGCTAAAGGTCGTATTCTCGGCACCATTCCTTATGGCTATATTGCTGACAAGGATAACAAGTTTCAAATCGTTAATAAGGAAGCCGAAAATGTTCGCTTTATTTATGACTGTTTTAATAAAGGTATGACCTTTAAAGCTCTTCGTGAGGAATTGAAAAAGAATAACATTCAGACAAGAGCTGGTAACTGGTTTAATGATAGTAATCTAAGACAAATGCTTACAAATCCTACTTACATGGGAGATTATCATTTTGGTACTGCTGTTTATTCTGGAGTCGTTCCTCCAATCGTATCTCGTGATCTATTTGATTCGGTCCAAGTCATTATTCAAAAGCATAAAAGAGTAGTTCCTAAAGACAAGGGAACTGCCTACCTTCTCACTGGTCTTATCTTCCATTCCTGTGGTGAAGCTATGGTCGGCTTTAAATCGATTAAAAAAGGCAAAGCATATTATTACTATCGTTGCCGTAAGAAAGAGCCTAAAGGCTATGTTTATAAACAAGCTATCGAAGATGCAGTTCTTGCTGCTGTGCAGAACTTCTTTAATGATGAAAAAGTTATCACCGCTTATACCAAGGAGTGCAACAAAGCCCTTAAAAATATTAAGAAGTCTAGTGACATTGCTTCTCTTCGTAAACGTGATAGCGAGCTTAAGGATCAATCTTCTAAGCTTCTTGATTTGTATCTTACTAGCGTTATCAATCAGCAACTCTACCTTGAAAAGAAAGAGCACATAGATATTGAAGCAAGACTTGTTGAGTCTCAAATTCAAACTTGTGTCAGTGCTTTTGACATCAGTCCGGACATCATTCGCTGTGCTTTTGCTGATTATGCGGACAAAATAAAAAACAGCCTAGATAACCCTAAGGATACCCAAGCTGTTCTCTCTACACTGATTAAGAGTATTAAGCTTTATGAGGATAGATTCGAAATCACATTCAAATTTGGCGATAGACAGGTAGCGTATAATTTCAGCAACGCCCCCCGAAAATGTCAATAAAAAACTTAAAATAACTTTAAAATAAAAAAGTTTGGCCTTACAGCCAAACTATTAATTTCATATTGGGGCGGATAGCGAGGTTCGAACTCGTGCATGCCGGATTCACAGTCCGGAGTGTTAAACCGCTTCACCATATCCGCCATTACTCACACCTATTCTACCGAACGATGTGCGGAACGGTAATTAGATTAAACTAATTAGACCGATTAGTCAATAGACTTACGGTTGTAGAATTCGACGATAAGAGCCTCATCGATTTCAGGAGTTAACTCACTTCTCTCAGGAAGACGAGTAAGCTTTCCTTCAAGCTTGGTCTTATCAAATTCGACATAAGGAACACGAGCAGTAGCCTTCTCCAAAGCTTCCTTAACAATCTTTAAGCTCTTGGAAGAATCTTTCAAAGTGACTACTTCTCCTACTTGGGTAAGGTAAGAAGGAATATCTACCTTCTTGCCATTGACCAATACGTGTCCGTGATTGACCAATTGTCTAGCTTGACGACGAGTGGTAGCAAAGCCTAATCTGTAGACGATGTTGTCCAAACGTTGCTCACAGACTTGCATAAATGCGAGTCCGGTGATGCCCTTAGACTTCTTGGCGATACCAAAGTATCTACGGAATTGACGCTCAGAGATACCATAGGTAAAACGAAGCTTTTGCTTCTCAAGAAGCTGTCTTCCGTATTCTGAAGGCTTCTTCTTACGGTCTTGACCGTGTTGACCAGGTCCATAAGGACGCTTGGCAAGTTCTTCTCCAGTTCCAAGAATGGAGTAACCGAGATGTCTGGAAACCTTCCAGACAGGTCCTGTGTAACGTGACATATTTAATTTGTCCTTTCTAAAGCTGTTAGACAAGGCGATGCTTCCCCATCCCCGGATGAATGATGTTCCCCTTTTTGGCAAAAGGATACTTTTTTGATCAATCATCAGGCGAGATGATAAACACCGTGCCAACAAGCCTAGGAAGTATATACTCTAGGAGCACTTTTTTCAAGTGTTTTTTCAATCTTTTTGATTTTTTTATTAGAAAGAAAGTGCAGAATTATCTTTCTTCAACACTGTAGTTTCTTCAACTCGTCCATTACTTCTTTAGCAGTCTTGTAATCGGAAGTGTACTTAGCAGAACTGACATCTGTTTCGTAAGAGGTAGTACCCAAAACAGAATCAACTGTACCTCTTCATATGTTGGCAATTCACTATCCGATTCTTTTTGATAAGCATATTATCTCCCTTTAATTCTTCCTCTTATTAGATTAAGCAAACTTAAAAAAACTATAGAACCAATTCTTTGAAATATTTTAATCATTAGAAAATTATTCCCTAAAATTTATGAACACATATTGTCACACAAAAAAGTGCGGGCTTTTATAAGCCCGTCCTCAATTACTTATTTACTTTCCTTCTATACTTATCTGCCCATCCTTCAAAACAAGTTTAGCTTCCTTAATAACTTTTCCTTCTAACATTGCAATAGCTAAAGGTGTTTCAATCTTATCCTGAATATATCTTCTAATTGGACGAGCACCATAGCTTGGAGTATAAGAATCTTTATGTATCTTCTTGACTACTTCATCATCATAAGTCAACTCGATAGGTCCTTGTTCTCTATTGCTCAATCTATTCTTAAGTATATTGAGAAACTTCTCTACTATCTTATCTATGACATCATCAGTCAAACTATTGAACATAACCGTTTCATCAATTCTATTTAGGAATTCAGGACGGAATGTGCTCTTAAGTAATTCAGTTACTTTTGCTTTATTCTCGGGAGTATTTCCTTCTAGCAAGTATTGGCTTCCAAGGTTTGAAGTCATGATGATGACCGTATTTCTAAAATCGACAGTTCTTCCTTTTCCATCTGTCAATCTTCCATCATCCAAGACTTGAAGAAGAATATTGAATACATCGGGGTGAGCTTTTTCTATTTCATCTAATAGAATAACTGAATATGGCTTACGTCTTACAGCCTCAGTCAACTGACCACCTTCCTCATATCCAACATAGCCAGGAGCAGCTCCGATCAATCTTGAGACCGAGTATTTTTCCATATACTCGCTCATATCGATTCTGATCATCTGACCTTCGCCATCGAACAAATCATCAGCCAAAGCTTTAGCAACTTCAGTTTTTCCTACACCTGTGGGGCCTAAGAACAAGAAGCTACCCAAAGGTCTATTGTTATCTTGAATTCCGGCTCTACTTCTCAAAATGCAATCGTAAATCTTTTGTATAGCTTCATCTTGACCTATGACACGATCTTCCAATTCCTTCTTCAATCCTAAAACTTTTTGTTCGTCGGATTTATTCATTCTATCGACAGGAATCCCAGTCCATTGACTGACAACTTGGGCGATGGATTCCTCTGTGACAACATCAGAGAAACCTTCTTTTGCAGTCTTATCCTTAGCCGTAGCTAATTTCTTCTTCAATTCAGGGATAAGGCCATTTTGAATTTTAGCGGCAGTCTCATAATCAGCATTCTGCATTGCTCTTTCCAAATCCAAATTTGCTTTATCGAGTTGTTTTTGGGCATCTTTTGCGGTATCTAGTTGTTTCTTCTCATTCTGCCACTTTAATGTTAAAGAATCTCTTTGACTTGAAAGTTCAGCTATCTCTTTAGTCATATCGGCTAATCTCTTCTTTGCAGATTCGGAATCATCATTCTTCAAAGAGACCTTTTCTATTTGAAGCTGAAGTATTTTTCTATTTACTTCATCCAAATCCTCAGGCATTGAATCTATTTGCATTCTAGTTCTAGCACAGGCTTCATCGACCAAGTCGATAGCTTTATCAGGCAAAAATCTATCTGTTATATACCTATTAGATAAGGTTACGGCAGCGATAAGAGCATCATCAGTTATTTGAACACCATGATGACTTTCATAAGCATTCTTTAAGCCTCTCAATATTGCGATAGTATCTGGAATAGTAGGTTCATCCACCATTACAAGCTGCATACGTCTAGCAAATGCAGGATCCTTTTCGATGTACTTTCTATATTCATTCAATGTCGTAGCACCAATACAATGCAATTCACCTCTAGCCAAAGCAGGCTTTAAAATGTTTGCTGCATCCATCGAGCCTTCACCAGTTGCACCAGCACCGATTAGTGTATGAATTTCATCGATGAAAAGTATGATCTTTCCATTGCTCTTAGAGACTTCCTTCATGACAGCTTTCAATCTATCCTCAAACTGACCTCTATATTGAGCACCGGCAATTAAGGATCCGACATCCAAACTCCAAATAGTCTTATCCTTCAATGATTCAGGGACATCACCCTTGAATATTCTCCACGCCAATCCTTCAACAATAGCCGTCTTTCCTACGCCAGGATCACCGACAAGAATAGGGTTATTTTTAGTCTTTCTAGCTAGAATAGTCATAACCCTTCTGATTTCATCATCTCTTCCTATGACAGGATCTATTTTTCCATTAGCCACTTCGCTCACCAAATCTTTTCCATATTTAGACAATGCTTCATATGTATCTTCAGGAGTGTCTGATGTAACCCTAGAAGATCCTCTTATTGAACGAATAGCCTTTTCAAAACTTTTTCTATCATAAGAAGGAATATTGGATAAATTTCTCACAATTGAAGAATTGATATCGAATTGAGAAAGCAATAGATGTTCTACTGAAAGATATTCATCATCGAACGATTTCTCGATATCTCTAGCTTTTTCAATCATCTTTTCAAGATCGGATGAAAATCCAATATCCGATCCACCCTGGACCTTATTCACGCTGTTCATGAAGGAATCGATCATTTGACTTACCTGTTTAGGATCTATATCGAGCTTCTCCAAAATTCTCACATAGAAAGAATCAGGTTGATCAAACAAAGCCCTTAGGACATGGACAACACCAACTTCAGGAGCTTGATATTTGCTAGCAAGTTGCTTAGCTAGTGTCAAAGCCTCAATTGTCTTCTTTGTATATTGATTAGATGTATCAGCCATAAAGCACCTCCTCTGAGGTAATTTCTCAACCTCGCAAGTATCATTTTATATAGAAAATTAGCAATGTCAAGTGGAGAGTGCTAATTTTGATTAAACTTATTTCAAACCCACTTTAGTGTTTTATAATTTCACATATGAACGCATTAACTATTACATTAATTTCTATTTTTTCAGTAATATTTGGAATATTACTAATCTCTTCTATCTTTTCTTATATAGGTTATAAGGCTATTTGGAATGCTAGAACTTACGAAATCAACGATCCTGTAAAAATTCAGTTTGAAGATATTGAAGAATGGACTACTAGAATCCCTCTTTCTTTCAAAATCAAAAAGAAATTGCCGGATTTTGATAAAGAAGTGAGAGGGTTCATCTATTCACCAAAAGACAATTCCATAAAAAAGAAACCGATTGTAATAATGTCAGTAGGCTATGGGAGAACGCACCTTTCTTATTTGTTAGATATAGGCATTCTAACTAATGATGGATTTGAAGTCTTCGCTTTCGATCAATTCGGTACTGGAATGTCTGGTGGGAGTAAGCAAAGAGGCATTCATTTTGGACGTATCACCTTGGATAGTGTGCTCAATTCAATAAAAGAATCAAAAATATTTGAAGGAAGACCTATATACCTCTATGGGCATTCATGGGGTGGATATAGTGTCTTGTCTGTATTAGGAAAGCATAAAGAAATTAGCAAGGTAATAGCAAGGAGTCCAGCGGGCAAGCCTGTTCTTTCCACCTATGTCCTCGGTCAATCCATATTAGGAAAATTCTTAACTAGCTTCTTATATATTGTTGGTATACCAATGATATTTCTATTTCATGGTCCATCTGCCTTTGTCAATGCTGCAAATCAGGTCAAGAAAAACAAGAATACAAAAATATTGATTACTTCATGTAAAGAAGATCCAACAGTTTTAACAATAGCCTCTCCAATACCAAAACTAATAAAAAATTCCCAGGAAAACGTCGAATTCTACATAAGAAATGATTTAAATATCCATAATGACTTGTTAACTAAAGAAGGATACGATTACTTCAAAGAAAAACAAGCTGAATTTAATTCAGTAATGAATACAGTTGATTCCTCATATGAAGAAAGAATGAATGATTTCCTTTCAACTTTGGATAGAACCAAGATTACTTCAGATTCAAATGAGAAAGAAAAAATATTAAACTTCTTAAATAAATAAAAATTTGTTATAATTGTTTCATAAAGAAAAGGAAATGTAATTATGAAAAAATTATTAAAAGCAGGTTTGATTACGTTGATGATGGTAGGAAGTCTTGCAAGTTGTACAGATGGAGTTAGTGGAACAACAGTTGCAACCGGACAAGGTTCAACCACACCTTCTCCAACCCAGCCAAAAGAAGATGGCAAAATGACTGTTGAAGATGCTAAAGCATATGCAGATGCCCATTATTCACAAGACAAGGTAGCAGAGAAATACAATCAAGGCGAAGCTGTAATAAATTATGACCTCAAAAAATGTGAGGGTCTTATATTGACTCAGCTCGGCCTAAAAGTTGGGAAGGATTCCACAACACAAACATTAAAAGAAGAAGATTTAGTCGTTTTGACATCTAAAGACATTGATTCTATGGCAAAAGCTATTGATTCATATGAAGGTAAAGATAAGGCTGAATTAAATTTCTCAATGACTGAGAATATTATGAAAATCGAATTCGATTTTCCAGCCTCAATGCTTACAGCTGCATTAGAAGCATTGTTGACAGGGATTCAGAACAGCGGTGGTGCAGGAACAGGGGATACTGATACCCCAGTTATTACATTTGAAGACTTCGTAGGAAGTGGTGCAGGGATGTCAGGATACATAACTGTCAACGAATTAGGCTTAACAAGTGGAGTTGATGCCACCATCGATTACACCTTAACCTTCAATTATGTCTATGAATCTACACTTCCAAACGGAAAAACAACAAATACAAAAGTACCTGATACAGAGTCGATTAAAGGTGATGCCACTTCAACAATCACTTATTCAATGGGCGAGACAACAAAAGAAGCTTAATTGTTATTGTTTTTGAATAAAAAAAGGATTGGAATTAAATTTCCAATCCTTTTTACGTTAGATTTATAATTCGTATTTTTCTACTTCATGAGGTGCTTGAGCATTTCCGATATCACTAATTTCGATTTCATTATACAAAGTTAAATTTTCAAGCCCATCAACACCAACTAATGACTCTTTAAAACTATTTGGAAGAACACCTATTATTTTAGTTAACACATTATTAGTGAAAATTAAAGTTGTTTTAGTGAAACTTTGACCTATATCCATGGAGAAATCATAAAAGGCATCTGTAGTTTCAAATGTGTCTATAACATCATTACCTTTATTTTTAGTATCAACAAAGGCAAAAGAACAATTTGATATCTGATTTTGAACATTAAAATATTCTTGCATATTTAATTGAGAAAAAGATTCGTTTTCATTGTAATAATAGTCGATATCATCAAAAGAAAATACTTTTGCTGATTTATTGGATCCATCATTTAAAAAATAGTATTCCAAATGTGCAGTTTTTTCTTCGTCAGAAATTAATTGTGTCAAATCAAAAACAAACCCACTTCCATAAACCATTCCAATATTTTTAAGATATGAAGTTGTTTTTGATTCATCTACAACAATGCTAGAAAACTTATAATTCAAATTAATATTTAGGTTTTCGTCTGCGATGGTTTTATCCTTATCTATAGAGGATGATAAAGATGTTTCCGTACCATCTTTGCATCCAAACAAACTTAATAATAATGAAATTAATATCAATGCTTTTCTTTTCATAAAAAACTATCCTATATCCTCTGTTTGACTTAAAACATCATTTGCTGACCAACTTATTTTCAAAGTATGTCTATAACTATCAGCAAGAGCTAGTTTGCTATAAAAAATCCAAAGAAATCCTCTATCTCTCGCCTCAATAGTATTGAAATTTAATGATGCAGACATTTCTTTTCGATCATTTCTAGAAATAATTCTTATACCTGGTTGAACTCGGTAAGATGCACCAAAATTATCATCTTTTGTCGGTTTCATCTGCCAACCTCGATAGTTTCTTCCATAAGGAAAATCATTTACAACTTCTTGACCTGTACTGGATACAGTATAAGTATAGTCATATTCAACATCAGCACCTAACTTAACACCATCAAATCCTATTTTTCCTCCTAAAGTATACTGAGTTACATCATCCGATTGTATGTATGTTTCGTCTAATATATCTTCATCTGTATAAATTCTCGGTACATATTTAGTTATAGCATAATTTTCTTCAGCATCAACGCCAAAATCAGTTATGATGTCGTAAATTCCATGGCTTAATCCTGTATCTTTATCAAAATATTTTTGCCCTTGCTTAACTGTAGCCATTATCTTATACGAGCAAACAAGTTCAGATGGTTTGGAAAGTAAAGGAACCATTACAAATGTCTTTGCTGTACCTAAATCCCTCTCCTCTTCTATTTCCTCAGGATAAGGTTCTTCATTATTATCTCCAATGATATTCTGAATAGCGGTATGAACCCATTCTGCAAATTGCTCAATTGAAATCTCATTATAAGCTTCAGTAATTTTATCTACTAGCAAACCCTCATCATTAATTTCCAAATCATTTAAGAATTCAAGACTATAAGACCAAACATCGAGTTTATCGTTGTTTTTAAAAAGAACACTTCCTTGTTTTTCTTCACCTAAAAAAGACACGCTACCAAAATCATAATCTGCCATTTCCTTAAAGTCATCTAAAGAAACAGAAGAATCATTAACCATAATAACACCACCATTATCTAAATATTCAAAGACATCATGGGCACCGAATAATCCCATTTCTTCCATTCCGATAACATAACATGAATAATCATTACTCAATTCATACTTAAAGTTTCCATACGAGCTTTTCTTCAATCCTTTATCGGAAGAATAAACTTTGCATTTGAAACCACAATTACCGTTATTTTGCACATTGGGCAAAAAATTACACGGAACCGTAGATAGAATAGACATAAGACAAAGACTAGCAAACAAACTTTTAATTTTTTTCATAAAATCAATACTTTCCTTTCGCTTACGACTGCTTTATTTTACCATGGAAAAATTATCATCTCAAAAAAAGCACACAAAAAAATCAAAAAATTACATAAATTCGAGACAATTTGTTATAAAGATAAAAATACTAAGTTTTTATATTTAATTTTGTAAAGTGAAATACACATTTAATTTTAAAAAAGTATTTTAAACAAATAATTGAATAATGAAATTATAAATTTAACATTATTTCAAAATGATAGCAGCATTATTCTTCTTTCCACGTTTTAAGAAGAAAACTTTCCCATCTAAAGCGTTAGATCCATCTAAGATCATATTTGGATCGACCACCTTTTCTCCATTCAAACTTACAGCATTTCCTTTTAAGAATTCCCTAGCTTCACGCTTAGAAGAAGCTAATTTTGTAGCTATCAAAGCATCGACTAAATTCATACCAGGCTCAACTTCAATAGCATCTAAAGAACTAGCTAAGTCCAACAAGGACTGCTCTTTAAGATTCTTGAAATCACCACTAAAGATAGCTTCAGTCATCTTCACACACTCATCGGCAGCTTCTTTTCCATGTACGAGAGAAGTGACCGAATAGGCCAAAGTTTTTTGACCCATTCTCTTTTCTGGAGCTTGCATGTGTTCAGCAACAATAGCATCGAGTTCTTCCAAAGGACGATCATCAAAAATATAGAGATATCTTCCGACATCATTATCAGCTACATTGATGAAGTATTGATAGATGTTGAAAGGGGAAGTCATAGAAGAATCGAGGAACAAAGCACCTTTTTCGCTCTTTCCAAACTTCTTTCCGTTAGAATCACAAATCAATTTGACAGAGAAGACCTGGCAAGGGCATTTCTCCCCTTCCTTCTTTTTAACAAAATCCAATGCAGTAGTTAGATTACCCCATTGATCACCACCACCGATTTGCATTATGCAACCATATTTTGATCTCAAATTCCAGAAATCACCAGCTTGAAGGATCATATATGAGAATTCTGTATATGAAATTCCAACTTCCAAACGAGATTTGACTATTTCTTTTGCCAACATATAGTTGATAGGCATCAATTTTCCAAAATCACGTAAGTAAGTGAGAACGTTTGTAGTTGACCACCAATCATAATTATTGACACAAATACCTTTGTTAGGATCAGAGAAGTCCAAATATTTTGAAAGCTGTTTTTTCAAGCACTCAACATTGTAGTTTACTTGTTCGGGTTCCAAAAAGCTTCTCTCGGATTTCTTTCCCGAAGGATCTCCAATCATACCAGTTGCACCGCCGACGACAGCAATGATTCTATGACCAGCTTTTTGAAGCTTGGACAAAATATGAATCATGATGAAGTTTCCTAATTGCATCGACTTATTTGAAGGATCAAATCCACAATAGATTGTTTGTGGAGTCTTGAGCAATTCTCTAATCTTTTCCTTATCTGAATAACAATCCAATAATCCACGTTTGTTCAAATCATCAAAAATATCTATCATAAATTTTCTCCTTTATTCTTTTAAATAAATAGCATACATATTTTATGCTTCTTTTATTTATGTTCAAGTCTAAGAAGGTTGAAACAAATAATCTTTCAAATAAACAACATATGTTTTTTCTATTTTTCTCTTTCCGAGCAAACAAAAATGAACTGTCTTTTCGATTTTAAACTCTACCAAACCATCTTTTAAATAATATTCGCTTATAAACATATCATTACTTAAATTAACATTATTTATATTTTCTCCACTTCTTATATGATTTTGAATTTTATAGTAGCTTTGAAAGAAATCTAATTCCAAATAATTGATTTGCATACCATCGATAGAAGCTAGAAAAGAAAAAACAATCAAGAAAGAATACAAAAGAAATAAAGCTTTGCTTTTCATTGTTTGAATATAAAAATGGCTACAAAAACTAAAATCATCTCTATGAATAAGAAAGCCAATCCTAAATATCCGAGTTCTTTTCTGGATTTGACCTCATTATCTTTGGTCTTTTCCTGAATAATGCTGCCAATGATCGTCAAGTTTTTCTCGTTTTTATTTTCTTTTACCAAATCAAAACAATCCTTGTATTTGGAATTATTAATAAACCCTGTCCCATCTTCCAAATAGTTGTTTATCACATCCAAAACTTGGGAATCTAATAATTCAGTTGCTTCGACTAAAGATGATCCACATTCAAGTTTAGATTCTATAATTTTCAATGCTTCTTTGATTTGCACATCGCTTATAGAGCCTTTTCCTTTTTCTTTCTTATCGAAGTACCAATAACCTAAAAGCCCGAAGATTAAAAATATAGAGAAAATTCCCAATGCCAAAAAATTGGAGCATTCGAAATATAGCTTTAAAACAACTATCAATATCAATCCCATCACTAATAAAGACAATGAAGAATATTTCAATACTTTGTTTTTGTTTTTAAGATTCAAATTATTGTATTTCATTTTACAAGTCTCCTTTTCTTTTCATTAAGATTGCTCCCATACAACTCAACTATCTCAAAAAATAAAATCGATATCAGTTCCAAAACTAAACCTAGCCATTCAACATTAGAAAGAGTTTCATTGATCAATGTTATTACAGGGAAAAACATCAAAGGAATCGATATACACAAAGACATTATCAATCCTGTACTACGCATATCTTCTGTAGTTTTAAAAGTTTGTTCTTTTTGATTCTCGATATCGATTAACTTGGTTATATTTAATCTTATTCCATCATTATTTTTATTGTTGTGGCATTCGATCATGTCTTTAGTAATTTCACCTATTTCCTTGTAAGAAATCAACGAATCAAATTCTTTATTTATTATGGTTTGATAAATCAAACTAGAAGACTGACATTCTTTGCCAAACTCCTTAATGGCATCATCGATATCATCTACCTTAGATAATATCAAGCCAAATCTTATTGCTACTGAGCAATCAATCATATTATCTTTACTGCTATCCATCTTCTTTAGTCTATAAAAGCCCATAGAGATTGATGTAACTATTGAAATAGTTAGAAACAATAAAAACATCGCTATTGAATTGTCGAAGACAAAAAGAGAAAAGCTGACTATTAATCCACACAACAAATCTTTCCAACAACACTTGATAAGCCTAAACAGTTTTTTTTCATTTTTATTCATAGTTTAATCCTTTCCCACCCATAAACGTTGAGTGAAACTATAAAAAGCTTCTTCTTTTAAAAAAGAAAAATAATCTATCTTTATCTCTTTATTTTCAAATACATTAAAGAAGAAAGAATACTTATATCCATCTTTTAAATCAGAAATGTAATTATTCATAAGTAACTCAAATCTATTGTGATGAATTTCAAAAGATTGATTACTCTTATTGAAATCCAAGGATTCAATAAAACATTTTTCACCTATTGATTTGAGATTTAAATTTATTCTTTTATATTCATATTCTTTATTTTTAATATTGTATATAGTCATAAAAGATAATAAATATATACAAGAAGTAACAAAGACAAAAAACTTACTTTTCATATAAATTAAACCTTCCATCTATTCCAAACAAAGTATATGGTTTAAATATAAAATCAGCTTCTATGTCGATTATTCCTTCAATAAATAACTTGCCAGGTGCGTCTCTTATCGATTCTTTAAATTTGATTGAAGAATCAAAATCAAAGTTGCTATCATCTTGATTTATTATATCGAGTACAACTCCACCTTTACTCATATCAAATCTACCACCTTCAACTTTATTATTTGAAATTCCTAATAAAACATATTTATTACTCCAAGCATCAATGAATCTATCATTTACTTTATAATTCAAATAAAACAAACTATCATTAATATCTAAACAATAATCATTTGAAAAAGATAATGTCAATTTTTCCTTGATTAAGGGTTTATCATCATTGCTAAGCAAGTCATTCTCATAGAATCCTTCACTACCGATTGAAATCAACGGATTCAATATATATTTAATTCTACCGGCTAATGAATCTATATAAAAGTTAATACTCGAATCTTGGAATTTCCATTTTTGAATCATTATTTCAATCCATTCATTTGCTTTTAATTCTACAGAATTCATCTCACTAAAAATCAAATTTGAATCTAAAGTGGTCTTAACACTCAATAAAACACCATCAATATTCCGTGTAGCATCAAAAAAGATTCTATTTTGTGGAATAGGATTGACTTCTATCAATCCCAAAGAGACAAATAACAATATTATTTTTCTCATAAAAAAGCCTCCAATCAATATGATTATTGGAGGTGGATAATAATGAGTGAATTCAATTAAAAATTCAATAAATCTACTAGAATTGAATCTAATACATATAATTTTTCAGGTTTAACCTTTACAGTCTTATCTTGTATTATAAATTCATCTTTTAGTAAGTCGATCTTGTCTTTATAAGCTACTAAAAAATCCTTACCAAATCTTTTCTTAAACTCATCGAGTTTAAATCCTCTGGTCAATCTAAGATTTAGCATTAAAAAGTCAAATTCAAGATCATGGCGGTCTTCTTTCTCTTCTTTCCAATAATATTGACCATTCAAATACTTTTCTATAGATCTAGTCCTTGTTATTCTAGTGTTATCTTCAAAAGATGTAGCACCCATTCCAATAGCACCATAAGGGTTGGATAACCAATAACAAAGATTATGCTTGCTTTCATATGATGGCTTAGCAAAATTACTAATCTCATATCTATAAAGACCAACCTTTTCTAGCCTTTTTACTATATGTTCATAATAATCAGCCAACAAATCACCATCCGGTTCATTTTTGTGTTTGATTGCAAACATGGTGTTCGGTTCTATTTGCAATGAATAAAAAGAAACATGTGGAATATTCAATGCGATAACATTATCGATATCGTTATCGATATCATCTATTTTTTGACCTTCAAAACCATAGATAAAATCTAAGCTGACATTATTAATTCCATTGCTTTGAAGTAATTTAACACTCTTTATAACATCACTAAAACTATGTGTTCTTCCTAAATCTTTTAAAAGATTGTCATCTGTGCTTTGAGCACCTAAACTAACTCTATTTATTCCACATCCCTTAATTAATTTAACAAAAGAATCATCTACATCTTCCGGATTGCATTCAATTGTAAATTCTTTAGGTTGACCATGTCTTAAGACAAGTTCATTCAAAAGATATTTCAATTCTTCTCTTTGAATACATGAAGGTGTACCACCACCCAAATAAATAGTATCAAAACTCAATCCGGCATATCTTTTGTCTTCTTCTAAAAGGGCAGTTGTATATTTCTTAGAAAAGCCAGTACTCAACAATACTTTAGGAAAATCGCAATACGAACAAAAATGTCTACAAAAAGGAATATGAACATATAAGCTTTTTGGCTTATCCATCATTTAGAATTCCTTACTATCAAATTCGACAAGCTGAAGAATTATATAAGACAATTCCTTGTCGTCAAAGATTATATTCTTGTCTGTTTCAAGCTTCTCCAAGTAATCTAAAGCTTTCTTTACTTTCTCATCTTCCATATCTTTTTTAGGATCACCAATTTGCTGCTTCACACTTGTCACAATCATGTTATTAACTTCTTTTTCTGCGATTTCTTGAACAGTTTCTTTTTTTCCTTTATCTCTGTTTCTAATAGATGGCACAAGAAAATAAACACAAGCAACTACTAACACGATTACAAAGACAACGCACAATATAATAATTAAAGCTGAATTCATAGATTAAATCACTCCTTTAGGAATCGGTGAATAGATGAACTTCTTGGCAGTTTTGCTCTTTTTATAGAATCCGAGATTAGCCAATAGATCCATCGAAGTTCTAGCAGTCTCATAAGCGACATTTTCGATTATTTTAAATTGACTTATCGTATAAAAGCTACCTATAGTTCTATGGGTTACATAGAAATGAGCAGTAGCCCATTTCAAAACCGGATGCTTTTCCATAAGTTTAACAATCTCATCATTCAATGGAGAGTTGCTATTTTTGCTTTCTTTAGGATATTTACTAGTAGAATAAGAAGAAACACTAGCCATAGTAATGTTATTTTCACCCATGTGATAAACTTCATCATCATTGAAATTCTCAGCTTTAGGAGCCATTGAATCATATTTTTTATATCCAATCGAGCCTTCCTTAATCAAGAAATTAGAAGAATTGGCATTCTTCAAATTTTCTTCTTCAGCAATTTTATCTGAGAAATCATTTTCTTCAATATCATTCAAGATTCTTTCAATATTGTTTAGATTCATATCAAGCAAATCTAGGCTAGAGATGACAAAATAAGTCAAATCACCAGTCTTCAATGAAAGCTTAGCTCTATCTAACATATTTCCACCAAAAGAAAAGTACTGGCTTTCCGTTGGAAACCATTGGCCGGAATTTGGAAATATAGTTGAAGATAAATAACACTTGGTCAACAAACTTCCAGTCTCTTGATTGAAATAAGAGCATGGGCATAAGTAAGTATACTGATATAAGAAAGCAATAACCTTCAAGATAAATGAAATAGATTCATTACCATTTAAAAAAATTAATAAGTCATTCAATTCACCTTGAAGCAAATCTTTATTTGAAAGAAAATCATTGTCTTTCTCATCTATATTTCTATATTGAAGCCTAGTCTGATCTAAATTTCCTAATAAATAATTGTTTATATTATTCAAAAGATTAGAATAATCTAAGGAACATATATTATTTAATCCTTCGGACATCTTCAAATAATTCTTTAATATTTTCAGCTTAGGTTCATCTGAATTATACTGACCATTTACAATGGAAGAGATGTCGATGTTAGAAAGTCCAAGTCTATAATTATCGCTAATCCATCTCAATCCAAGTTTTAATGATTCATTGTTAAATTTCTTCTGGCCTTTCTTTGATAGACCAGAAAACTTAGCGCATATCAAAAAGAACTTTCTTTCCAATGAAGAGACTTTATTCAACACCAATCTATTCAATGTTATATAGTAAGGATTCTTCTCGGGAGTTTTTATTGCTAAATCATATCTAAATAATGAGCGGTATTCCTTAACCTTCTCCCATGTAGGAGTAATATCAGGCAAATTAAAACGTGCCTTGAGTTCATCAAGGGACAAATATTCTTTGTCACTAAAAATACTGGCACGTTTCAATTCTTCATACATGTTCAAATCCTCTACATTCCATTGACTAACTACTATTTTACTACTAATTTTAAATTTGTGTGTGTAACTTAGATAAACCGAGAAATTACTTCTTAACATCAGTGGGATCGACTGAAAGAACAGCGATAAAGGCTTCCTGAGGAACATAAACCTTACCGAATTCCTTCATTCGCTTCTTTCCTTCTTTTTGCTTTTCCAAAAGCTTCTTCTTTCTTGAGATATCGCCACCATAACATTTTGCGAGAACATCTTTTCTAACAGCCTTGATATCGCTTCTGGCGATGACTTTAGAATCTATAGCAGCTTGGACTGGAATTTCAAATTGCTGACGAGGAATGACATCCTTCAACTTGTCGACTATAGCTCTAGCCTTAGGATATGCTGTATCCCTAAACACAACCGTCGTCAAAGCATCTATTTTTTCATTGTTGAGAAGAATATCCATTCTAGCTAATTTCGAATCTCTATATCCAATAGGCTGATAATCCAAAGAAGCATAACCGGCAGATAATGATTTCAATCTATCGAAGAATGAAAAGATGACTTCGCTCAAAGGAAGAATATATTTCAACGATACACGTTTAGTGTCGATATAATCCATTCCTTGATATTCTCCACGTCTAGATTCACATAACTGCATCAAAGGTCCTACATAGTCTTGGGGAGTCATGATTTCAGCTTTCACAAAAGGCTCACTAGCTTTCTTTATCAAAGAAGGATCAGATGGGAAGTCGGATGGATTTTGTATCAACATTTGTTTACCATTAGTCAAAGTGATGTCATAAACGACGGAAGGAGCAGTGCAAATCAAATCCAGATCATAATCTTCTTCTAATCTTTCCTGAACGACAGACATATGAAGGAGTCCTAAAAAGCCACAACGGAATCCACTCCCCAAAGCCACAGATGTTTCAGGCTCAAATACGAGAGCCGCATCGTTCAATGATAATTTTTCTAATGCTTCCCTCAACTTTTCAAAGTTTTTATTATCAGTCGGATACAAACCCGAATAAACCATAGGCATCATAGGTCTAAATCCATCCAATGGTTTATCAGCAGGGACATCAGCATTGGTCAAAGTATCACCGACTTTCACTTTCTTAATATCCTTTATCTGAGCACAAAGATATCCGACTTCTCCTGCCGAGAGGACATTTCTCTTTTGCTCCTTAGGTGTTCTAAAGCCTAGCTCTTGAACAACATAAGTCTCATCTGGATTTGACATCATCTTAACTCTATCGCCAAGTTTAACAGTGCCTTCCTCAATCTTTAAAAGGACAACAACTCCACGATAAGGATCAAATTTGGAATCGAATATCATTGCCTTCAAGGGTTTATTTCTATCACCTTTGGGTGCAGGAAGTCTCTGGACTATCGCTTCTAACAAGTCTCCAACACCAAGACCAGTTTTAGCGGAAACCATCATACAATCATCAGGATCTATATTCAAAGTCTCGATCAAATCCTCTTTGCACATCTCAGGATCAGCAGTTGCCAAATCTACTTTGTTGATAACTGGAAGCAGCTTCAAATCATCATCCAATGCCAAATAGGCATTAGCCAAAGTTTGAGCCTGAACTCCTTGAGTAGCGTCAACCAATAAAATTGCACCTTCACAACAAGAAAGAGAGCGTGAAACCTCATAAGTGAAATCGACATGTCCCGGAGTATCGATGAGGTTGAACAAATAATGCTCCCCGTTCTTAGCTTTGTAATCCAAGTTAACTGCGTTCAACTTGACTGTGATTCCACGTCTTTGCTCCAAAGGAAGATCATCTAGCATTTGGGTGGACAATTCTCTTTCTTGAACTGCTCCAGTCATCTCCAAAATACGATCTGAAAGTGTAGTCTTTCCATGATCTATATGAGCAGTGATAGCAAAATTTCTGATGTGATCTTGTGGGTAATCCATATTCAGCTCCTCTCTTTCCAAAATTTCATTGTCTCTTCTCTAACTTCTTGTGGAGAACTTACATATATTCTATCAGGATAGACTTCATCGAGTAGTTTCCTATAGTTAGAATGACCAAATCGACTATCTATAAAGAGTATAACACCCTTATCATCTACATTCCTTATCACTCTTCCTGCAGCTTGTATTACTTTGTTGAATCCTGGATAGGTATAGGCATAGTCAAATCCGTTCAATCCCTTACCTGCATAATATTGTTTCAATCTATCATTGTCATATCCTATACCAGGAATACCAGTAGATACTATAACAACTCCATTCAAGGCATGGGGCTTTAATTCTATACCTTCTCCAAATACGCCACCTAGGACTAAGAATCCTAGATGAGTTCGCAAGGGATCTTCCTCAAATTCATCTAGAAATCTAATTCTTTCACTAGGCGTCATGTTTCGTTCTTGCTTGATACAAACAAATTCACCTAATCCTTCAAACCTCTCATAAGCCATCAGCATATATTCATACGATGGAAAATAAAGAAAATAATTTCCGTTCTTTTCTCTGACCATCTGATAAATAGAATTCAGCACTCTAGGAAGCGAGATGTTCCTATCGGCATAACGAAGAGATGGAATAGAATCTACCATAACCAATCTATTCCTTCTTTCAAAAGGAGATGGGAGATTTAGTAACTTGTTCACTTCGTCATCTTTTGTTCCACCCAACAGACTGATGTAATAATCTACAGGAGACAAAGTAGCGGAGAAGAATAAAGTGGCATTGAATCTATCACTTATATCTCTGATATATTCCGAAGCATCCAAGCAAAATATATGAATAGCATCGGCTTTCCCATCGTAATATGTTATATCGTAAGAATAGTTTTCCTTTCCTTTCAAAGGTAATTTAAGAAAACCTTTAACAGCTGATTTCAATGAGACATAGCTATCTGGATATTTGGCATCAGGCTTCTTTTCCAAATTCAAACCCTCTTCCTGGAATCCTTTCAACAAAGTGATGAAATCATCAGGAACTTCGGTCAATATCTCGATATCCTTATCAGATTTTCGCATATCAAACCAGCTTATAATATCGACTATGGCTGATTTTAACTTTGAAGTCTTTCTTCCAGTCAATTCAGTATAAACATTCATAAAGAATTCTCTATCCAACCTAGCAGAATACATTTCTATAGCTCTAGAAGGAAGATTATGAGCTTCATCGACTAACAAAGTATAAGGCAAAGGTAAATTCGAATCCATAATTTCTGGATTGCCAACTACAGGATCAAAGACGTAGTTATAGTCGTAAATGCAAATGTCGGAATTGACGGCTAAATCCAACGACAACTGGAAAGGACAAATCGTATTCTTCATAGCTATTTCTTTGATGTCATCTTCATCAAAGATGTTTTTCTCACTCAAAGCTTGCCTTATGACTTTGTATATCTTTGAATAATAATCCTTGGCAAAAGGACATTCATCAGGGTTGCAGTGTTTTTTGAAACCCTCATCATTCATGCAAATAGTCTCTTTTGCAGTAATGGCAACACATCTTAGGTCAGCACCTTCCTTTACCAAAGCATCAACAGTCTTCAATGCTTGTCTCTTTATGGAGTTCTTAGAAGTCAAATAGAATATTTTAGAAGTCTTTCCTTCCTTAAAGTTCTTTATGAAAGGATATAAAACACAGACAGTCTTTCCTATTCCTGTAGGTGCTTCGACATAACCTTTTGATTCTTCTAAAAGAATTCGATCAGAAAAAGCTATCAAGTCTTGCTGACCAGGCCTATATTCTTTATATGGAAACTCTAAAAAATCGATGGATTTGTTTCTAGACAAGTTATGTTGACCTTTTTCTTTAAGTCTAGCTATAAATTCATGAATTAAATCGTTGGCAAACCTATCTAATTCATCAAATGTAAAATCTTCTTCCACTATAAGTTTATCCTTGATATGGCCTTGCTTATAGTAAGAGACACGAACTTTTATCGATTTAGTATGACCGTTGCTGTTTCTAAGAATCATCCACGCATACATTTTTGCCTGACCTTGATGCCAAACTATATTTTCGTCCTTGAACTTCTCCAAATCTTCGACAGTGGTTTTTATTTCATCAACCGTTAAAGAACCGTCAATGTTATGAATTATGCCGTCAGCTCTGCCTTGAATATCAAGAACGATATCACCAGTATCAAATGTGGTCTCCAAAGGAACTTCTGGAATATAGTTTCCTCCAGAAGAATCTTGAATCTTCTTATGCATTCTAGTGCCTTCTTGCATAGTTTCCGAATTGAAGATTCTAGTATCTATACTCCCTTGTCTGAGTATAGAATCCACAATGTCATGAACTGAAAATGAATATAATAGATTCACATTCCTATTTTACAACATAGACCACATACTAAGTAAAAGTATTGTTAGGCACCTATCCTCTTAGTCTCTTCAAACTTAGTTAAAAACAAAGAAATATCCTTCATTCCAATCAAAGAAAAAGTTTTGGACAAATCCTTATATGCAAATGGGTTATGCTCCAATACAGCTATGTTCAAAAGTAAAAACACAGATAGCAATGAGGGATTTCCATAATCCTTTCTTACTGAGATACAAGCACATGAACCCAAATTCTTATTATCGAGCAATGTCTCTTGTGCTTGTTCTTCCATCTTTAGTAAAGCTTTAGTCTTTTTCATCAATTTGACCTCCTGTTTTTCTTATAAAAATTAGTGATGGATTATTTCAAAAGCAAAAAATAGAAGAAACTTGTAAATAAGCGTGATAGAATAGAAACCTAAATAAGGGGTGTTCTTTAATGAAGTTCAATCTATTCAATTATTTGTTTTACGCCATTCCAAAGCACATCGAAGACACCAGAGCTAAAAGATTCTTCGATCTTCATTCTAATTATTTAGCACTATTTCAAGAAACTCATCACTATCAAGAAGCTAGAACTAATTTTGAAGTAATTCAAGCAAACATAATAATAAAAGGTTTGATGAACAAGAAATTCTTGGAAAACAAAGCTTCTTTAGCTAAGAAGACAGGATTGACTACATTGCCATCCTACTTAAAGCATTTGACTTATATGAAAAATGGCGATGATTACATTGCTTTGCCTTTCTTTTCTAAGACCATAAACAAACATTATGTCATAGATACAAAATCTTTAGCTGATCTTCCTTACAGAGCATTAAGAACTCAAAAGACATTTTCATCATTCTATGAGAACCCATTTGAAAAGTATGGATATAGATTGTTCGATTCGATGTTTACGAATTGGATTCCAGTCATGAAAAGCCCAATGGGCGATTCTATGGCCTTTGTCGACTTAGAAGTCGACACAATCTATATAGTAACTGATCAGGGAACATTGGAAAGAGCAATCCCATATTTCGACCAATTCTTAGAGATTCAAAATAGAAAGCATCTTCTTGATAAAATAAAGCAATTAGTGGAGACTTATTATTCATTCGATAAAATAAAATTCATAGATTCATTATTTTCTTTGGGTTTCATATCTTTTAAATTGTATAGCTACTTGAAACAAGAAGAAATAAAGGCACAAAGAAAAGAAAACAAAGCTTTGGAAAAGGCTGAAAAGGAAATAAAGAAAGAAATAGAAAAAGAGGAAGAAGATGATAAAGATGACCAAAAAGACATTTAAAACGATAACTTTCGGATGCAAAGTCAATTTCTATGAAACTGAAGCTGTGAGAGAAGCATTGGAAAGGATGGGTTATATACACACGGAAGAAAATCCAGCCATATATGTTTTAAATACTTGTGCAGTAACAGCTACAGCCGAAAGAAAATGTCTTACGAGAATCCATGACATAGTCAGAGATCATCCTAATGCAACTCTGGTCATAATGGGCTGTTTCTCACAACTATCATATTCTAAATTCAAGGAAATTCCTCAAATAAAAATAGTAGTCGGAACTGAAGGAAGGATAGACATACCAGCAAATATAGAAAAAGCTGTATCTGATCCTGACTTTCACTATTTCAAAATAGCGAAGAATACTAGAACCTTCTTCTATGAGCCTTTGATAATTCAAAATTTCTACACCGAAAGTAGGGCCTATGTCAAAATTCAGGATGGATGCGATGGATTTTGTACTTTTTGCGTCATTCCCTTCGTGAGAGGAAAATCCAGATGCAGGAATAGAGTATCTATACTTAGGGAAGTACAAACATTAGTAAGGAACAATTTCCATGAAATAGTCATCACTGGAATCGACACAGATTGTTATATCGATCCCGACAATCCGACATATAACTTTGTCGAATTGTTAAAAGACATAGATGATATCTGTGGAACTGATTGTAGAGTTAGAATATCTTCCATAGAGCCGACCAGAGTAAGTGATGAATTCCTGGAATTCATGAAAAACTCCAAATCAATTGTTCCACATATCCATCTTCCTTTGCAATCCGGAAGTGATCAAATCCTCAAAGCTATGAGAAGAAGATACGATTCAAAGTTATATATGAACACTGTGAGTAGATTAAAGGAAAAGATCCCTAACCTAGCCTTATCTACTGATGTAATCGTGGGATTCCCTGGCGAATCCGAGGAAGATTTCCAAAACACATATGACATATGCAAAGAAGTTGAATTTATGAAGATTCATGTCTTTCCATATTCTCCTCGTCCATTCACACCAGCAGGAAAGATGAAGAATCAAATAAATGGAAATATAGCTCATGATAGAGCAAAAAGATTAATAGCATTGTCAAACGAAGAAGCAGAGAAATACAAGGAATCTATAAAAGGACAGGAGAGAACCGTTCTTTTTGAATCCAAGGATAAAAATGGATATTGGCAAGGATATACTGAAGACTACGTTCCTTATAAGATAAAAAGTGATGAAAACTTAAAGAATGTCTTCATGAAAGTGAGGATGTAGATATGGATTACATCAAATTTATAAGAAGCAAGGTCGGTCACGAAAAGATTTTTATAACCTGTGCCTCGATCTTGATTCAAAGAGAAGATGGAAAAGTCTTGGTAGAGACAAGAACAGACAATGGGATGCATGCATTTCCTGGTGGATGCCAGGAATTAGACGAAACAATTGAACAAACAGCTCTTAGAGAAGCTAAAGAAGAGACAGGCTTAGATGTGCATATCGTTAAAAACTTGGGCTTTATAGAAAGACTCAACTTCTCCTGGCCTAACGGAGATAAAGCACACACCATAGTATTTGCCTATTTAGCATATCCGATCAAAGGACAAAAAGAAAAGATAACAGATGGTGAATCCACTTCTTTGAAGTGGATGGATTTAAAAGAAGCCTTAAATCTCTGTTTGAAATTTGAAGGAGAAGACCTCATAAACCTATATTCTTCACTTTTATAAAAATAACTCTTTTCTTTTTAAAAAGATTTGATATAATACATAGCCGTCGACAAATGGGGCTGTAGCTCAACTGGGAGAGCATCTGCTTTGCACGCAGAGGGTAGCGAGTTCGACTCTCGTCAGCTCCACCAAATTGAAATCTAAGCGAACCGATATATGTCAACTGCAATGGCTATATGGGTATCGTTCTAAAATAGCGTCCTTAACTGGACGTTTTTTCTTTCTAAAAAATGTGACGATCTTGATCTGGAAAATGGAATAATTTATAATTTTAAAACTGCATTTCATCTTTCAAAAAAGAAAGGACTTTTAAAATGGCACTTCAAAATTATAGTATTCTACCAATGAGTCAATATTTATCATCTCCTTACAAAATTCCAAACTATCAAAGAGAATATGCATGGGAAGAATACGAGTTAAATGATTTTTGGAACGATTTAATTAATTTATATGATAGCGAAGATCAAAATAGCATTCATTTTTTTGGCCAAATAGTCATCCATAATGATGCAAACAAACACGAAAAATTCATTATCGAAAACGCCGAAGAAAGAGGATATCTACCTTGGGCGGTTGTTGCTAGTGGCTGCTTCCCTCGAAACCATCACTTAAGAAAAATTTACAATGAGTTCACCTTACTAGATGATGAGGTAAAAGCAGAAGTGTTGCGACAAGCTGATTTGAACGTCCCTCTCATCAAGGGTTTTGATTGGGTCGACGAAAAAATAGGTGCCTTGGAAGAATCTTCAAGGAAACTTGGGCTTGGTGACGCTTTTTCTTATGCTTAGCTAGGATATTCCTTCCACTCTCAAACATAGGAACAAC